>ENA-OQHP01000221-OQHP01000221.1-human-gut-metagenome-genome-assembly--contig:-NODE-221-length-19282-cov-3.309319_pt1 | contig 19282 bp, 23 predicted proteins | sample MGYA00242563_ERZ504717 | MGnify/ENA primary metagenome ERZ504717 (study PRJEB26092, sample SAMD00036212) | human gut metagenome | host: Homo sapiens | study: EMG produced TPA metagenomics assembly of... | reverse complement strand
CAACGGATGCGAAAGCTTCTGCAGCGGAAGAGTTACCAACGGAGATTGTAGGAACGTGGGATGATAAAACACATACAAGTTGTACATGGATTGTCAAAGCAGATCCATTTGGAAGTACACTTTAAAAGAACACAATTATAAGCCAGATAATCCAAAAGTAAAGTTCTCAGGTTGGTATAATGTTCACAATTCCCATGAGCAGGGAGAAAATGTAAATTCCTGGGAATTGTATCCGGATAGTGGAATTAAATTCACAGGTCGTGGTATGGGGCGTGGAGGAGAATCACTTACTATTGAACTGGAAAACCGTTATCAGAAACCGGGAGTGCTTAGCTGAATAAATTGATGCGTCTACCGGAGAGGGAATGGAGAAAATTACCTTTGATGTCAGTCTGGACGGCGCTAAGAAAGATTCGATCACAACGGATAAAAATGGAATTGCAGAACTTATCATTCCATTACAGGATGAAACAGGAAAGAATCGGACAGCGACAGAAACCTATTTGCTGCGGGAAACAAATGTACCAACAGGATACGTGGATACAGGAGATGTACAGATCACTGTAGAGATCGCAAACGGAGCATTTAAAATTACAGAGGCAAACTGGTAGACAGAAAAGCCGGAGAGAATCAAGAGGCTGTCATAGCTCCGGAAAATGGACAGATAGATGGCAAGGCGGTATTAATACCACGGGGAGATACAAGTCTGAATATCCGAAATTTTTTCAAAAACAAGCAGCCTGCATATAAAAAAGATGTGGGAGAACAAAAACGATGCATTGACGGAAAGCAGGTAAAAATACGCTTGTACCGAGATGGAATTTCTACCGGACAAGAGTTCCTTCTGAATGAAGAAAATGGTTGGGAATACACGGTCGATAAAGTTCCGCTGTTTTTGGATAAGAAGCCGGTGGAATATAAAATAGAAGAAGTTGAAATTGGAAAAACACACTATTCTCCAGAGTTTGGAGATGGATTCCTGTACTACGAAGTCATTTATCCTGAGATCAGTACAAAGATTCGACGGGACAGTTATTGTCACCGAAGAATGAGAACGAATTCCAGAACATTTCCAAAATAGAACTGGAAGTGCAGAATTTACATTTCAATCTGGCAGAACGAAGTTTCTTAAAGACGGATGATCTTCCAAGAAATCGTCTTGCAGGTGCGGAATTTATGTTCTATGAAGTACCGTATAAGGAAGGGACTTCGGAATATGTAGACGACACGGGATATACGGTAGAATATGATGAAGATTCTAAGAATGGTGAAGTAGTTCTGAAAAAGGATGGGAAGAAGTGTCAGCCGGTGAACGACCGGGGATATAAGACAGATGAAAAAGGAATGCTACAATTGCCAAAAGAGATGAAAAAGGCAGATACTGGATGGATAGAATCCACTACTCCGAATAAAGGAGAGACAGGGAAGACACAGTATCAGGATAATATGGCATTGTACATGGTAGATGTCGAAGATGAGATTTTGTTCTTGTACGAAAAAATCCACAGACGAATATCTGGAAGCCTCTTGCGGATAGGCATGTGGTCAATCATCCGCACAAAGGAGGAGTGGCTTTCAGCATAAGATATTGCGTCATATCTGTAATACAGCCGGGATAGAACGTTATCCGGGTGCCCAGTTCGATATGGTGCGTTTGGGAATCGGTCTTTATGGAATTGATCCGTTTACCAATCAGATCATCCATAATGTAAGTACATTAAAAACCACTATTCTTCAGATTCATGAGGTTCCTAAGGAGGAAACAGTGGGGTATAGTCGTAAAGGACATTTGGAAAGGGATTCCCGCATTGCCGCTATTCCTATCGGCTATGCCGACGGGCTGAACCGACGTTTGGGAAATGGACATGCCTACTGTTTGGTGAATGGGCAGAAAGCGCCATACGTGGGTAATATCTGTATGGATGTATGCATGATTGATGTGACGGATATTGATTGTAAGGAAGGGGATAAAGCTATCATTTTCGGAGATGATTTACCGGTCACTGTCCTGTCAGAGATTCTGGAAACTATTCCATACGAGATCTTGACCAGTGTGTCTAATAGGGTAAAACGAGTTTATTACCAGAATTAATGAAAAAAAGAACGAAAGAAAAAGACCAGAAAAGGATGAACATACGTTACTTTTGCGTATCTTTAGGAAGTTACTAAAATAGATAGCTATGAAACGTATATTCTTCCTTTTGTTATGTCTTTGTTTCTCGGTGTTGTCATTTGCCCAGAGAACGAATGAGACCAAGCAGTTGACCAAACAGGACTCTTTGCGTTTGCAGCAACTATTGAGCGGTCAAGTAGAAATTGTGATAGATGATGAAACACAGAAAGAGATTGACAGATTGTTCAATCCCGAAAAGTGGAAAATGAAATCAACTCCCTTCCCTAAAAAAAACATGAAGTTTGAAACGGAACTTCCTCGTTATTATATCTCTCAAATGGATACAATAGATGGTAGAGGGTATATCAGGTTATTGCCGTACGGACCGTTTGAAACTCCGGAAGAGGAACAAATTTATGTAGAGATTCCTATCAACAAAGAGTTGTTGGCAGGCTATGATCCTCGTTTGGAACCTGCGCCGGCAGGCAAATTTACTCCTAGCGCTTTGATGGTGGGGGCGGGTATCAGTGCTACGTTTGATGCCGATAAGCTGCTGGGAATCATTTTCAGTAAGAAAATGCGTGCAAAAGCCCGTAATGCCAAAGAGGCTGATGCCTGGAAGAGTTATTGAACTATTAAGTAAAGAAACGAATGCCGGATATATGTGGAATACACCGGGATCTTGTGAATTTCATGTTGAAAAACAGGAGCCACGTTTGGATAGTGCCAGCCGTGGCTCGTGATTAGATATTGTTGAATTTGATTTATTCAACTGCTGATCTTATTTTATATTATTTATACTTACCTTTTTCCAAATGAAATTGTCAATCATTTCTTTGTCGCATTCCCCGTTTTTAGCTTTAATGTTCAGGTTTTCGAATGTAAAGTTAGTAAGTTGATATTGATCAGACTTTTCTACGCTGAAGAAATTATCGCATTTAAAATCAATGTTTCTCATTGTCACATGGTTTGAGTAAGAAACGGGAATGTCTTTTCTATCTTTCAGGTCGAAGAATTGTGTCCAAGGCTTGATATACAGAAAATGGTTTGCATCTCCGGTGATATCTTCCACCAGAATATATTCATATTGTTGGGGGGTGTCCGGCCTCATCTTTAACCATAACAAACGATTGGCATTGGTGATGTGAATGCGTCGCAAGATAATATTGCGATTGTGGATGGATTCGCTTCCACAAGTGAGGGCGCCGTGGCAGAAGCCGTAGGTACAATCTTCGATGATGATGTTGAAATTACCTCCATTGTTCGGGTCTTGGTCTGCCCAGGGACCTTTGCCGCCTTTTAAGGCTATGGCGTCATCATTGACAGACATATAGCAGTTCTTCACCAGTACATTGCTGCATACATCAATATCAATGGCATCCGTACTTGGAGCCTTTACCGGTTTCTCCGGTGAGAAAATATAGAGGTTCAGTAATTTTATGTGATTACATTTATAAAGATGGGTAGTCCAAAAGGGAGAGTTGATGAGGCGTACTCCTGAGAGTTGGACGTTATTGCTATGGGAGATATGAACCAGCCGAGGGCGTAATTCATCCATATTGGTACATTGGGGATTGACTTTTCGACGAAGCCAGAATGATTTCCAGTATCTTAATCCGTTGCCATCAATCGTGCCTTTTCCGGATAACGTAAAACCGTCCACTTTGTCGGCATTGACCAACGCCGCGAAATATTTCAAGCTTTGCCCTTCCATGCGGGTATCTATGATGGGGAAGTTGCTGATATCATCACTTCCTTCAACACAGCTCCTTCCTCCAGATGCAGGTGTGTTTTGGGTTTGAAGAACAGCGCTCCGCTTAAATAGGTTCCTTTGGGAATGACGATAACTCCGCCGCCATTTTGTGCGGCAGCATCAATGGCAGATTGGATTTTCTCTGTTTGTAACAGGGTGCTGTCATTGATGACACCGTAATCTGTCAGAATGTATTTCTTGCCTAATGTGTTTATATCTACTATCTTACTGTCCTTAAACCAATCGGATACAGGCGTGCCGTCCGGAAATTTTCTTGTGCCAAAGACGGAAGGCATAGAAAGGCGGCACATACAAAAGTTATTAATTTCATGATTCTGCTATTAAATTAATCACTAACTACTATTCGCTTGTTTATTGTCGGAAATCAAACATCAAATTCAGATGTAACCCTTCATCCCCCGATTTGATACGGATATTACCCGGCTGGCTGTTCGGTCCTTGTTGCTCGATGGGTTTAAAGGAGCAAATAGCCGGGATGTCCAGCAGGAAGGATATATCCCCTTCGGGGAATTTGGGCATGGTGTCTTTTACGCGTCCTTTCGGTTCTTCGGGAGTGAACACATGGAAGAAGATACCGTCATTCCGTGAATAAATGGTGAACGGTGTCGTGTCACTTTCCAAAGTGGCCCAATACATATTGGCATGATATCCTTTGAATTCCGGATAAACCAGATTTTCAAAACTTTCTCCGGTGATGGTATTGTTGTACTCTTTGTGCCATACTCCATAGTTCGTTCCCAGAATCCGGTTTTTCCAGACACGGTACGGGCCGCGGCCCATCCATTTCATGCCGGAGCAATTCTTTTCAGGATAAGAGAAAGTCAGACCGAGATTGAATACTTTGGAGTCCATGAAAGCATCATCGAATCCACCTCCGCCGGAAGCCCGGTTCAGCAGAATGGCATCCATATAGAGTAATCCTTTGTCCGTAAGACGCCATACGATGGAGTCGGCGGCACCTTTGTATTTGGCACAGTAAACAGCCCCCTCGTTGCTGTTGCGGACATAACTCAATGTTGCTCGTAGCGCATTTTCATGCCCACTGCCACAGGACCGTCTTTGAATGGAACTTCTGTTCCTCCTGATGTGATACGGCTGATCATGCCGGTAGCCGGGTCAAAAGTGACGGTTACACGGTCGCTTTTCAGTTCGATGGAGGTAGCGGTTTGAGTGGCGGTTGCCGGTTGTACCGCTTCCAAGGTCATCGGAGTCTGCGCCATTTTATGATCAAAGTATTGTTTTGCCAGCCGGATAGGATAGGTCCAGTTACAGATACTTTTTCCCTCTTTGTCAAATGCCTCTAACTCCAGTACATCACCTTCCCGGAAAGAAGCAGGAAGAGTGAAGCGGGCTTTTCCGGTTTCACCCGGTGCGATGGCAGGCAGTTGTACATGGCCTTCTGCGATAACTTTACCGCTTTCCATGGCATTGTTCAAAGGTGTTTCGCAAGTACGTATTTGTAAGTCATGCGACATTTGTCCAGGTTAGTATACGTATATTCATTAGTAACCAGGAAGCTGCCGTCAAAATGGTCGGTAATCAGCAGGGGTTTTAACTGGATGGGCGACCATTGTGCGCGGATGGCATAGTAACTTCCTTCTTTTTCTCTACGCGGACCAACTACCCCGTCAGGAGCATTGGATTTATCAGAATCCAATATGCCTCCTTTATCAGAACGTTTGGGGCTTCGTCACAGAATACCCAGATAAAGCCTCCGGCAAACAGAGGGTTCGTGCACCAACGATCCCAAAAGTCACGCAGTCCGGCACCGCCTCCCTGATCGTACATGGCATGCATGAATTCGGTAGCATAAATACTTTATAGCCGTTGGTAAAACGTGCCACTCCGGTCAGATAAGTGGGATAATGGTGGGTGTCCAGATCATTGAAATCGGCCAAGGGTGTACCATGTGGCGTTTCTGTAATTTATCGTATTTGGCGAATAAAGGATCCAGATTATAATTCCATCCTCCTTCGTTGCCATTACTCCAAATAATGATGGAAGGATGGTTTACATCGCGTTCTATCATTCTTTGACTAATTTAGGACCTACTTTTGAATCGTATCCGTTTTGCCATCCTGCCAGTTCGTCCATATAGACAATTCCTAATGAATCACACATATCCAGGAAATGTTCATCAGGCGGATAATGTGAACGGACCGCATTCATATTCATTTCTTTTACCAGCAAGGCATCCTGACGGCTCATAGCCGCACTGGTAGCACGACCTCCATCTACGGAAAAAGAATGGCGGTTGACACCTTTCACCACTAGTTTGGTTCCATTCAGATAAACTCCGTCTTGTGGAAAGAACTCAATGGTGCGGAAACCTATCCGCGTTTCACGGCTTTGCACCGTTTTCCCTTCGGGGTCTTTCAGTTCCAGTCTGGCTACGTACAGATTGGGGTCCTCTGTAGACCAAGGCTGGATATTCATCCAGTTTCCTTCCACCAACTGTTCCTTGTTCGAATCCTTAATCTGATGAGAACGGTAGGTTTGTGTCCTTGAGTGTACATCTCTTTCCATCCTTAATGAACGGACGGAAACAGACAATTCATATCCTTTGGCATCCCCTTCCATTTCTATTGTCGCTTGCAATTTTCCATGCTGATCGGCGTTCAGAACAAAATGTCGCATGTGGACTGCCGGGACAACTTCCAGCCATACGGGTCTGTAAATACCACCATACAGCCACCAGTCGGCTTTACGTTCGGCTGCATTGATGGATTTGTTGGCTGATTCTTTGGCTATCTTTACTTCAAGCAGGTTCTTTTTGCCGGGCTTCAATAAATCGGTGATATCATAACTGAAGCGGTAGAATCCTCCCTGGTGCATTTCGCCTGCGGGTTTTCCATTGATGAAAACTTTCGTGTCGGTCATCACTCCGTCAAAGAATATTTTTATCCGCTCACCGGGAGTTGTTGCCGGAGATTCAAATTTATATCGGTAAATACCGTTTCGTCGCTTGGCCTTTCACCTTTTATAGTATACCAACGACCGTAAGTATATTCTCCGAATCCTTGCAGTTCCCAGTTGCAGGGTACTTCGATCTTTTTCCATTTCCCACTGTTTTGTCCTCCCGAACAAAAGAACTCCCAAGTCTTGGTGTTGTCAATACCGGTTCCCGATAAATAGATACGTTCGGGGTGCGGAGCTTGTGCCTGCACGGTTGGTCCACTCCACAGGGCAGCTATTGCTAAAGCCGCCAGTTTGGTCCATTTGTTTTTCATAATACCATTGAATACTGTTTTCATGATACAAAAATAAGGCGGGATAACCCGCTTTACAATGGAAAATCATACATTATGATGAAAAATGATACAGTTATAGGGGATTATAGTTGCGGAAGTGGGTGTGATAAGTGTGATTATTTAGGAGAAAGATTGGAACGCAAATGACGCGAATGACACAAATAAAGCCCCCTCACTACATAGAGGCAAAACCTACCGAAAGGTTAAAATTTGTGTCATTTGCGTCATTTGCGTTCCAAATCAGACCGATATTTAGTTACTTTATTTCTATCCTCATGGGAGATTCCTTTTTATACTCAACCTTTTCCTGATTGGCATTGATGTTCTTGAAAACAATGTTTCCGGATCTTTCCCCTTCCACATTCACCATGATCTCTCCGGCGGGGAGTTTGAAATGTATATCCTCGAACAGGATGTCTTTTCCATCCAATATGTGAATGTCATTATGCTGTGCTTCTATCGTCAGCTTCCGCATCGTAAATCCGGCGGCATCATTCAGGCGCCGATTAATTTCTTGCATTTGATCTCTCCATTTTCCACCACTACCTGGTTGAAAGGTATTTCGGGAATACCATTGGCGGTAAAGAACTGGTCGGCTGATTCTACAATGAAATCTTTGATCAGGATATTCTTTACATCAGGCGTCAGCGGTTTACTTTTCTTGCCGGATAGCGTGCGGCCAGTTCGCCCATATAATAAGCACTGCCCAACAAATCCCAGGTAAAGGCTTTTCCTACATTGATCATGCGCAGTCTCTCATAGTACGTGTTGTCACTGCCTCCTCCACGGTTGCGTCGTGTCTTGAAACGGATGCCGGTACGGGTTCCGTCGAATACACAATCGTGTACATACAGATTCTTGATCACTCCGGCTGTTTCACTACCACAAGTTATCCCGCCATGTCCATGCTGGGCCAGCGAGTAGCGGATAACTACATTTTCTGTAGGTTTGCCTACACGTAATCCGTCTTCTGCTCTGCCGGCTTTCAGGGTAAAGCAATCATCACCACAGTTCAGCGTGCAGTATTCAATCAGTACGTTTTTACAAGATTCTATGTCAATGCCGTCTCCGCTGGGCACCTTGGTAGAGTTGACGGTAATGCCTCTTATAATTACATTCTCGCAATAAATGGGTACCACATTCCACAAGGTACTTCGTTCCATCGTGATCCCTTCTATTAATACATTGGTACAGTTGATGGGAGAGATTGTTTTAGGACGATAGAAAGTCCTGCCTTCCATACCGTCATAGATACGTTGTTCTATAGGCATGTCCCACGGAACATCTTTTTCTACCACTGAAGCACCGTTAGGACGTTTTCTGATTTCAGCATCCATAGGTGGTCCGTAAATGGTTCCTTCTCCCGTAATGGCGATGTTGTTTTCCCCATTGGCGTAAATAAAGGCGGCCGGCCCCATTATTTCTATCCCTTCATGGCGTGTGAAAACCGCCGGCAGATAATCTTCCGCGCGACCGGCAAACTCTATTTCGGCTCCTTTGGCTAAATGCAGATTGACATTACTCTTCAGTACAATACGGGTCGATTTCCATTTTCCCTCAGGAATGACGACTGTTCCTCCTCCTTGTTTGCTGACTTCGGCAATCGTCCGGTTCACTACATCCGTAATAGGGGCATCTTCTGTCATTCCTTTGCCTTTCATATTGACGATGAAATCAGGGAAAACGGGACGCTTCAGTTGAGGCATATTGAAATAGGGATTCTTGATTGGAACGATATTCCGGGGCATGGCTTGTGCACCTACTTCATTTAAATAGGGGATAGCCGGTTTCAGTTCTGCTGTCAGTTTATCCAATACTTCCGGATTTAATTTTACTTTTACCATCCCGATGGGGTGGAAGCGCGTATCATCCCAAGCTGTATAAACAATGGTATATACATTGTTTCCTTCGGGTATCAGGCAAAGCGGGGTCCGCATGACGGTCCACCATTTTTTTACTTTGGTATCAATGGCGATATAACGTGCTTTGCTCCAGTTTTTTCCGTCTATGGATAAAGTGTATCCCATTCTGTTGGGCAGGTTTAAATAGTCCGGTCCTCCGTCAAACATCGCTATGTAGGTTCCGTTGGGTAATCGGGATACGATAGGATTCTCTACAAACTGCGGGTGAATGGAAGTTATTGGATTGATTTCCTCACCCATACGTTTCCATGGTCCTTCCAAGTTTTCTGATTCGGCCAGTCCCACAGCCCATACTTTGCGCTTTTCCCCTCCTTTCAAGGGATAATCTGCACGGGTTTCGTAAGGATAAGCTCCACTGATAAACGCATTCCAGCCTTTATCCACTTTATATGGGAAGAAAGAAGCGACCCCTTGCCGTCCTTCCCAAAGTTGGGAGTCCAGTCCCGGTTCTATCATGATTCCCATATCCCGGTAAGGACCGCCTATTCCTTCTAGACCTTCCTTTTCGGATTCACATCTCCAGATGCGGCCGAAAGAATGATTGGGTGCAATTTCTTTATCTGTGGTGTAAGCCAGATAGAATCCGTACCATCGGTTGTTTTCTTCGCTGAATACAGGCATATAAGACCAGATGGCGGAACGGCGGTCATTCATGGGATTGTCTTCATGTACCAATGCATAGACACCGCTTGATTCTAATATAGTGGATTGGCGTGTCCAGTGAACAGCATCGGTGCTGGTCCAGTGTCCTATCCGTGTCTTTACTCTGTCGTGATAGGCGGGCATTCCTTTCACACCGGCACGTTCGGTAGGGAACATGTGGTAAACGCCGTTTATTTTTACGATAGAGCCTCCTTCAAATCCTCCTTGAATCCCTTCCGTACCTGGCATTCCTGCGTTGATAACGGGGGCTTCAGGTCCTCCGATAACAGTAAATAAAGTTTCTCCCTCGGTGATTCCATCGATATGGAATGATATACTATCTGTTTTATCAGTCGTTTTGATACTTTTGCTTTCCATCTTTTGAGCGATGGCTTGCGTACCCGTCAGACATAATCCGATACACAGTCCCCAAAAAGCGTTTCTTGTCATATTTAGTCTTTTAAAAATTAAATGGCCCCCATTTTACGGCTTATAAGTAATGACGTTTGTAGATAGGATTTGTAACCATTGGATTTGTTCTTATTTTTATAAAGCAGTTCGATGTCTTCTTGTTTGTCTGTAAATAGAAGAAAAAGGTTATTTTTATAGGTGTTAAATTAAAATATGATGTATATTTGAAGGCGAAATAATCAAATATCTATGAAAAAGTATATTATAACTCTGCTGTTTTGTACGTTATTTTGTCATTTAGGCATTGCCCAAGGTTTGAAATCGGTTTCTATTCTGGGGGATTCTTATTCCACTTTCGAAGGCTATGTTCAGCCCGATACTAATTTTGTATGGTATCTGAAGACGCCTCCTAAAGGACGGAAGACAGATATGGTTTCTGTACGTAATACCTGGTGGCATCAGTTTATTAAGGAGAACAACTACCGTCTTTGTGTGAATAATTCGTTTTCCGGTGCTACTATTTGCCATACCGGTTACCGTTCGGAGGATTATAGCGACCGTTCTTTCATCACCCGGATGAAGGCGTTGGGCTGTCCTGATATTATTTTTATTTTGGCGCGACTAATGTATTATTGGGGCGAAATCACCTTTAGGAGAGTATCAGTATGCGGATTGGTCTAAAAAGATTTGTATTCTTTCCGCCCTGCCATGGCTTATATGCTGGATACAATGATTGATTACTATCCTAATGTGGAGATCTATTTTTTGTTGAATGATGGTTTGGGAAACGAGATAACTGAATCAGTCAGAACAATTTGCAAACATTATCAGATCGATTGCATCGAATTGAAAGGGCTTGATAAGATGAGCGGCCATCCTTCGGTGAAAGGGATGAAACAGATTAGTGAACAGGTGAAGGCGTATATGGCTGCGCACGGAAAGTGACATGATCGTTTTAAAGCCTGTTTAAATTTTTGTTTTCATTTCAGAATGACAATGCTGATGCAAATTTAAACAGGCTAAAAGGAATATAATTCTTTTGATAAACTTAGTCAATGGTTTTATGAATCCTGGCTTTTGATGGGCGACTGATAACAAGTATCTTTGTGGCTTGATGAATGTCGCATCCAGACATTAGACCTCATCATTCACTATCCAACGTCCCGATTTATTGCTTCCTTCGCGTCTTATGTAACCGGCATCACGCAGTTCCTTGATTTTCTTTTCAATCGAGCGACGGGTGACGGAGAGTGCAGCTGCGATTTCATCAAGGGTGACAGCCGGATTACGCTGGATTTGTTCAATGATTTGTTCCGAACTTATCCCGAACTTATCCCGAATTTTATCCCGAACTTCCATCACATTGTGCTGAGATATAAGACTGCCTTGATGTCTCTTGAGGGTGTTTAAAATCTCTTGAAGCATAAATTCAATGAAAGGTCCTGAATCAGCTGTTGCAGTGCTGTGCTGTATTGCATTATAATAAGCTTCTTGATTGGCATAGACCATATTTTCTACGGGCAGATATTCAAAAAGCGGATGCAGTCTGCCTAAAATTAGTGATTGCCAAAGACGGCCCATACGCCCATTACCATCACTGAATGGATGAATAAATTCAAATTCATAATGGAACACACAACTGCGAATGAGTAAATGGTCTTTGGCCTGTTTGAGCCACTCAAATAAATCATCTATCAAAAAAGGAACGCGATCGGCAGGGGGAGCCATGTGTACCAATCTTTCTTCTGAGAAAACACCGACTCCACCACGGCGGAATTTGCCGGCATCGTCGGTCAGTGCCATCATCATTGTACCGTGTGCCTTTAACAAGTCATTTACATCAAACGGATTTAATTTTTCGTAAAGCTCATAGGTCTTTATAGCGTTTTTAACCTCTTGAATCTGTCGCAAAGGTGCCATAACCGTTTTACCATCAATAATGTCTTTCACTTCGTCTTCCGACAGCATATTCCCTTCAATGGCCAATGAACTATGGATTGTTCTTACTCGATTGGCTTTTCGCAATCTCAGCCCATCGCTTTGCTCTAAACGAATGGCGTATCGCTCAATCTGTGCAGATATTTCTGCAATCAAGTTGATAGCGTTGGTTGATATGGTAAATGGTGGTATATACATGGTATAAACAATTATTTATCGTTGTACTTATCTGTCACTTTATGTAAGATAAGCTTAGGCTAAAGTACAAAAAAGAAACGAATAAGTGGATGCAAACTGGGCAAAAGTGCGATTCGAATTTCTGTATTCTAAATATAGTTGCAAGGAACGGATTTAATTAATATTGATAAATTATCAGACATATTCCCATAACTTCCAGTTGATTTTAGTGTTAGATATAAAAAAATCGGAAATTATGGGAAAGGGGGATTAAACTTACAATTATTCTTCCTTATATTCAAACCATTGGTATGATGCTTTATTTATCGATTGTCAAACGGATTTCATTCTTTCCTTTCAGTAATGAATAATAGCCTTTAGCTGTACGATACAGAACCAAGCCCGCCCATTCGTTCGCCTGACAGGTAGAGAAAGTCATTGTCGTGATGGCAGAAAAATTATGAGAATGTACACGGTGCAGAAGCATGGAGGGACATACCAGACTGTCCGCCATCTCAGGTCGGAGAGACAAAAACAAGTTGCCATCGGCAAAATGATGGAAAGGTTGTTCAGGGATACGCATTGTAGCCCATTCCGGTGATAAAGCAGAACTTCAAAATCATTCTGTTTATCTGTCTTCGACACCGGCGTCCATGGTAAAAGTGGACGTTCAATCGGTTTCCGATAACACCAATGCCGGGATTGAAAATAGGTTCACCGCTTTGAAAACTCACCTCACAAAGAAAGGTTTCGCGTCCTAAAGGCACCAGTCCTCCTTCCACAATTCGTTTACCGAGAAACACAGCATACCAATCTCCGGTCGGTGTCTGTACCAGATCGGCATGTCCGAGAGACTGCACAGGGTAGTCCTTGCCAAGATGGCGGTGTGTCAATACGGGATTGATGGTACAAGGTACATACGGTCCCCAGAGGGATTTAGCAGTGAGGGCGGTAACAGCATGGTTATAATCCGATCCTCCTTCAGCCATCAACAATAGATAGTGGTTCCCTATTTTTTTCTGTACAAAATATGGAATATCCACATCTTTTGTGCTCAAGGGGAGGGCGGCAAAAGATGAGCCTTTGAGGAAGGTGCTTAGAAGCGAACTCTCAAAAGAAAGGGCCACTCGACTTGAAGGAAGCTTCGGCACTCAAAAGCAACATTACTCGCTCGCAAGGATAAAGGCAAGGAAGAGGAAGACGGAAATCCTGTGGATTTTCTTCGGAATACATACGGCAAATGCCATACTGATGATTGACAAGATTAGGAATAGAACGGGGAAAGCTGCATGATATGAGTTTATTGAAAGAATCAGAAGAGGTCAGCAGACTTCTTCCGGAACTTCATGTCTTGCCCAATAAGAGTATATGAGAATAGACAGAAAAATGACAATAAAAATGGCATATGAAGTGATTATACTCTATCATCTTCATATGCCATGGTATTTTTTATAGGATTTACTGAATGTCCCTAAAAAACAATCGTCAAATTGCTTTCAGTTATAATCCAATCTCGATGGTTAGAGCAGGTAAACCGGAAAGTTTTTTCATTGTGATTTCATTAAAGTTTCTTTTTTAGCCTTTAAAAATGAAGAGAGCTTATTAATTTCGCTTCTATACTTTCGTTCGTTGACCCTGTTCTTATTTTCTTCTGGATCTATGTGATGGTCGAACAACATTCGAGAATGAATCTTTTCTTTTTGTTTCCATTCCGCATAGTTGTATCTATTGCTAACAGCATTGTCCCCTCCTTCCCATTGGATATATACTTGGTCTTTTATTTTTGCTTTTAAATTTGTTAAAATAGGAACAAAACTAGTGCCATCTAATTGATTCTTTGGTATGGGCAAATGACAAAGTTCACATAGTGTCGGATATAAATCTACGAATTCTACCATGGACTTAGTCTTTCCTTTTTTCAATCCGGGAACACGTACAATTAAAGGAACGTGAGTAGAACGATCCATTAAATTATGCTTACCGAGAAAGTTATGTTCCCCTAGATGCCAGCCATGGTCTCCCAGTAATACAACGATGGTATTATTTGCTAAACCTAACTCATCCAGAGCGTCCAGTACTTTCCCTATTTGCGCATCAACATAACTCAGACAAGCATAATATCCATGTTTGGCTTCTTTCTGAAAAGAAATATCATCTGCTGTGGTGGTACGTGCGTAAGCGTAGATTTCTGTAGAGTTTTTAACCTCATTCGGTAGATCTTTAGGACGAAAACGATTGTTAGCAACTGGAATTTTCTCTCGGTCATATAAATCCCAATATTTTTTAGGGGCATTAAAAGGTAAATGTGGCTTCCAAAATCCACATGCCATAAAGAAAGGTTTTCCTTGTTCTTTTAAACGTTTTAAGTCTGCAATGGCTTTTAATGCCAGTTTTCCGTCATCATAAGCGGTGTCAGGTACTTCAGCCCACTCACAGAAAGGTCCACGCATTGTTTTGGGATTGATAGTTCGTGCGGAGGCTTCATTCATCCATAATTCCCATTTATTGTATTCTGCCCAATATACATCATATCCGTCGGGATGTTTACGGTAAGGGGGTTCACTCCATGAATTAGCATGATCTGAAAGATGGTGGAAAACCTTGCCGTTTGAGATTGTGTAATAGCCATGTGATGTAAACCATCTTGATATCGGAATTGCGGTCGGGCAATCTTTGCTGGCATAAGCGGAATAGTTGACAAAACGATCTGGATAGTGTGGATACACTCCTGTTAATAAGCTGGCGCGTGAAGCTCCACTTACTGGGATATTGCAGTAAGCGTTCTGAAATAATAACCCGCTGGCGGCAAAACGGTCAATATTGGGGGTCTTTACTTCTTTTACCCCATAGCATCCTAACTCAGGGCGCATATCGTCTGCCATCAAGAATAGAACGTTCATTTTCTCTGTCTGTGAAAATACAGACAGAGAAGAGAAGGCAAGCATTGAAATGCTTGAAAACAAAGTGTATTTTAACTGCATAATTTTATTTATTGTTTTCCCATCCAGGATTTTGTTCGAGAGCAGGATTGAGTGCCAATTGATTTAGAGGAATTGGATTTAGATAGTAATGTTCCAACCACCCTATGGGTTTCTCGAAATAATATACATATCCTTCATTGTTGGATGGACCATTCATAACTTTTACATTAAATTCACTTGCATCTTTTAAATAGACTCCAGTAGGTTGTTTGTTTACATAATGTCCTTTTTTCCATCGGCGTAAATCGTCCAGACGAGTTCCTTCACCCATTAATTCAACGCGGCGTTCACGGCGGATTTCCCATAGTAAAGGATTTACATCTTGATCTCTTTCAGGATCAAAATCTGTGGTAATATCTGTCAAGACCATGTCGGCCACGTGAGCACGTTTCCTCAGTTTGTTAATAGTTTTATCTGCTATAGATTGATCGAATAGCCCTAGTTCATACATTGCTTCGGCATAATTCAACAGTATCTCGCCGAGTCTGAATAGGGGAGCGTCTGTAGTACAAACTCCATTGGCAGTGCTGGCATCGGTATGGGTATTATAGTATTTCCATACCCAGAAACCCATTTGGCTGGCATTCCATCCCTGTCCCCAATTGACATTTTTAAAATGGGGTTGCCCTTTGGTTATAAAACCTTTGAAATTAGATGTCGCAACCGGTGATAAGTTTCTTTAGAAATTGTTGCCATCAAGTCAATATACTCGCGTTCAGAGGGATTATCTGTGAACTTCCATTGAGTAGTAGAGGCACTTGCTAGACTTACCATATAGGGAGGACATACTGTGTGATATAGACGATAATCCCTGTTGCGGAACTGTGCATACACATCTTTGTCACCTCCGTATGTGGTACTGTTTTTGATAGGATGTCCGTCACTGCACAAATAACTGTCCACGGCATCTTTGGTTGCTTCTATTTGTGACTCGCCGGTTCTTACCATACGTGTGAGTCCATGGCATAGCTGGCTGGTAGCATACTCTTTGTATAGAATAATTCCATTGATGCCAGCTAAAGACTCTGAGTTGAAAAGTTCTTCATAGTTGGGGTGTAGGGTAGTATATTTATTCATGACTTCCTTGGAAGCCCGTGTACATTCTTCTAAATAGGTTGTGGCATTTGGTAGGGCATGATATTTTCTCCATGTACCTTCAAACAAACAAAAACGGGAGATTAATGATTGTACTACAGCTCGATTGATTGTATTATTGCCATCTCCGTCTACTTTGATATGTTCTTCTGCGTATTTCAAGTTATTCAGAATATTTTGGGCCACAACATCCCGTGGGTCTCTAGGGAGATATAGTTCCTCGCTGTCTTCTGATAAGGTATGTTCTACCCATGGTAAGTCTCCATATAGAGACAACATTTAAAATATTTATAAGCGCGAAAAAATATCCAACACTTCTCCAGTGTGCTTTTTCTGCATCATTCATGGATGATTGGTCTATATTGTCCAACATTAAATTTACCCGGCGGATGTATTCATAATCCCATGAATCAGAGGATGCAGGTACCTTAGCTTTTTGATACGCCCATTGGCTTTCATTGCCTGAGACATGCTTGATCATATTGTCAGCTTCATAATCTCCTTTAAAGATTTCATCAGTTTGTCCTGTTTTATATGCATAGCCGAAAAAGACGTTATACAGTCCCCAAGAGTAAGTCTTGAAGTTTTCATATGATCGGAAAGAGGTTAATTCCGTTTGTTGATCTTTAGGATATACCTCCATAAAATCATTATTTAAACAAGAGTTCATCAACAGGAAGAGTCCTGCTGCTACTATATATTTTTTCATAATGTCAGCTTTTATTATAAACTTAAATTAATACCAAATGAGAATTGACGCATATAAGGATAAGTAAATCCACGTTGTCCCAAATTGTCTGTTACTACACGTTCAGCATCTATCCCTTTGCAGATGATCAAATGTAAAGAGGTTCTCTCCACTGAAAAATACTGATAAGTTAGTAATACCCAGCGGCTTGATCAGTTTTATGGGGAAGGTATATGATAAACTGATATTGCGTATGCTCAAATATGCTCCATTTTGCAAAAAACGGGTTTGTGGTTTTTGATTGGCTTTAGTGTTTCCTTCTGCCTTTTCATATAAACGTGGGAAATAACTGTTTGTATGTTCTGGAGTCCAGTAATTCAATTGAGAGTCAAACAAAGTTGAGTAAGCATCGTAATGTGGATAGAATAGTTCGTTCATGAGCCAAAGATCCCGTTTGCCGACTCCTTGTAAAATAAATGACAGTGAAATACCTTTCCATGTTGTACCACCACGAATTCCGTATTGATATCTGCGAGTATCATTACCGATAATACGAGTGTCGCCTGGTTCGTTTGATGTGTTTTTACCATTGTTTATGATACCATTCCCATCAAAATCCACATAAAGTATATCTCCCGGATTAGGATTATAACCTTCCACTTTGGGAATATTGTTTTTAACTTTCCTTGACTGTCAAAATCTTCGGTAGTATATAAGCGGTCTGTAGTATACCCCCATATTTCACCTAATTCCATTCCTTTCCGGTAAATCAGATTGTCATCCGAATCTTTTCCTAGTAAGCCTACCTCATTGTCGTATTTTGTGATTTTCGTACGCGAGTCATATAGGTTAAAACCTAAATAATATTGCACATTGCCGATACGGTCATTCCAATCCAAGGATATTTCCCAACCTTTGGCGCGTAAGTCGGCAGAGTTTTGTAATGGGGCTTTGGCACCCAATACTCCTGGAAGTTCCATACCTGGAGCCAACATTCCTTTTGTATCCCGTTGGTACCAATCAAATACAACATTTAGGCGGTTATTAAACAGTCCTAGGTCAAATCCGAAATCCAAGGTACTAACTTTTTCCCAAGTGAAACTATTGCTGACTAGGGCTGGAGGAGCCAATGTTGTAGTAGCTTGTCCGTTTACAACCCAATTAGCCAATGGAGAATCCATGCCAGGAATAAAAGCATAAGGTTCTATACTTTGATTACCGATATTACCATAAGAACCTCTCAATTTTAAGTTAGAAAGAAAAACTTACTCCATTCCATAAATTGCTCTTCACTGACACGCCAGCCTACGGAAACAGAAGGAAAGAAGCCGAAACGATTTTCTTTAGGGAATTTCGAAGAACCATCATAACGCCCGTTTGTTTCGAGTAAATATTTACCGGCATAAGAGTAATTTATCCTATAGAATAATCCTCTGACATGGTATTCTTCAAATTCATCACTGTTTTTATAATCTCCTGTAGCTTGTGATAATGAGGGTAAATCTTCGTTAATCATATCTGTGCGTGACGCTTTCATCATCTTATAGGAATTGCTTTCCTGATTGAAACCAGCCATAATTCCAATGTCATGTTTGCCTAATGTTTTGTTGTAATTGGCATATACATTAAAAGCATTATAATTGGTTGCCCGATTTTCTATTTCATATTTCGAATTTGAAACAGACTGTTCTTTGCGGAAGTTAGCTCCGTGAGCATAAGCAATTTCTTATCGAAGTTGTGATTTCTCTAGTCTTTCTATTAAATGTATATTCACCGATTATTTTCAGATCTTTGAACGGAGTAATAGTCAGCTTGCCAAAGATGCGTAAATCGTTTCTGTCATTTTCTTTAGGTGCTGACAGATTGATGAAATTATGAGGAGTATTGATAGGCAAGATTTCACCATCCAGTTCCATATTGCCTAATGGAAAATAAGATGGAAAGGCTACTGCTGCTCCCCAAATACCATAAGAAGCTGAAGTATAGGGAAGTTCTGAATGTGAATTCGCATATTTGATGTCTAACTCCGGAGTAATCCAGGAATGAATGTCGGAGCGGATGTAAGATGATATATTATAACGTTTGTATGAGTCTTTGTCTGTAACAAGAATTCCATTTTGATTCACCATACCGGCTGACATTCTGTAAGATATTGATTTATTACCTCCTCCAACAGAAATGTTATGTGTTTGTTGAAAACCTGTTTCCATCATGTCGTTTAAGAGATCTGTTTCTTGTAAACTGTATCGAAGTCCGTCTACAACGGCATAACCGTCAGGATAATTGCTTG
>ENA-OQHP01000220-OQHP01000220.1-human-gut-metagenome-genome-assembly--contig:-NODE-220-length-19306-cov-3.637572_pt1 | contig 19306 bp, 22 predicted proteins | sample MGYA00242563_ERZ504717 | MGnify/ENA primary metagenome ERZ504717 (study PRJEB26092, sample SAMD00036212) | human gut metagenome | host: Homo sapiens | study: EMG produced TPA metagenomics assembly of... | reverse complement strand
AGTGATTTGTGGGTTCGGGCTTCATTCATATCGTTTGGCGATTGAGGCTTTGTTAATGAGAAAAATAAACGTTTAGGTATAATATAAGGTGATAAGATTATGATGTTGAAACAAACAAAATCGTAGCGTCCATCTCAGATCAGCGTTGCGAGGTAGATTTATAAGAGATCTTTTCAAGGCCGGTATGAATGTGGTCCGTATGAATACGGCTCACGCTTCACGTGAAGGTTTTGAATTGATAACCAATGTACGTGAGGTTTCCAACCGTATTGCCATATTGATGGACACAAAAGGGCCCGAAGTGCGTACTACTGCTATTGCGGGCGGCGAGCCTATTCCTTATCAGATTGGTGACAAAGTGAAGATTGTAGGTAATCCTGCACAAGAAACGACCCGTGAATGTATTGCTGTATCTTATCCCGGTTTTGTGCATGATCTTCAGGTGGATGGCGATATTCTGATTGATGATGGTGATCTGGAGCTGCGTGTGATTGAGAAGACAGACGAGTATTTGTTGTGTGAGGTGCAGAATGAAGCTACTTTGGGTAACCGTAAGAGTGTAAATGTACCGGGCGTGCGCATCAATCTCCCTTCTTTGACAGAAAAGGACCGTAACAATATACTGTATGCTATTGAAAAGGACATTGATTTCATAGCACATTCGTTTGTTCGTAATAAGCAGGATGTGCTGGATATCCGTCAGATACTGGATGCATACGGCAGCGACATTAAGATTATCGCCAAGATCGAAAATCAGGAAGGAGTGGACAATATTGATGAAATATTGGAAGTGGCCGACGGAGTCATGGTGGCTCGTGGTGACTTGGGTATTGAGGTTCCTCAGGAACGAATTCCCGGCATTCAGCGTCTGTTGATCAAAAAATGTATTCTGGCAAAGAAACCGGTGATTGTTGCTACCCAGATGTTGCATACCATGATTAATAATCCGCGTCCTACCCGTGCTGAAGTGACCGATATTGCCAATGCTATTTACTACCGCACGGATGCATTGATGCTGAGTGGGGAAACGGCATACGGCAAGTATCCGGTGGAAGCCGTGAAGACGATGGCCAAGATTGCAGCGCAGGCCGAGAAAGATAAACTGGCCGAGAATGACATCCGTATTCCTTTGGATGAAAACTCCAATGATGTAACCGCTTTCCTGGCAAAACAGGCAGTAAAGGCTACCAGCAAACTGAATATCCGCGCCATTATTACCGACAGTTTCAGCGGGCGTACCGCACGTAATATTGCTGCTTTCCGTGGCAATATCCTGTATTGGCCATCTGTTATAAAGAAAAAACGATGCGTCATCTGGCTTTGTCATATGGGGTGGAAGCTATCTATATGCCCGAAAAGGCTAACGGACAGGCATATTATTTCGCTGCTTTGCGTAAATTGCTGGATGATGGTGTCTTGAGTGAAAGCGACATGGTGGCTTACCTGAGCAGCGGCAAGCAAGGTACTCAGACTTCTTTCCTTGAAATCAATGTAGTGGGAGATGTGTTGAAGTATGCTATGGACTATGTGCTGCCCAACCGCAACCGTTACCTATAATAATAGAAGATAGGAATGAAAGAAACGGACGCTATTGACGAATATATCCTTCAGCACATTGATGAAGAAAGTGATTATCTGAAGGCTCTTTATCGCGATACGCACGTCAAGCTTTTACGTCCCCGTATGGCTTCCGGCCACTTGCAGGGACGTATGCTGAAAATGTTTGTGCAAATGATACGCCCCCGTCAGGTGCTGGAAATCGGGACTTACAGTGGCTACTCCGCACTTTGCCTGGCCGAAGGTTGGAAGAGGGGGCCACGTTGCACACATTTGAGATAAACGATGAGCAGGAGGACTTTACACGTCCCTGGCTGGAAGGTTCGCCTTACGCCGGCAAGATTAAATTTTATATAGGTGATGCGCTGAAGTTGCTGCCTGGCATGAACATTACCTTTGATTTGGCGTTTGTAGACGGTGATAAGCGGAAGTATATTGAATATTACGAAATGGTACTGGAGAAATTATCACCCGGCGGATACATCATTGCCGATAACACATTGTGGGACGGACATGTATTGGAGGAACCGCATCATACAGATCTTCAGACTATTGGAATAAAGAAATTTAATGATTTGGTAGCTGCCGACAAACGGGTTGAAAAGGTGATTCTTCCCTTGCGCGACGGGCTGACAATCATAAGAAAATGTTGAATAATGTGCCAATAGGTTATGCTATGAACCGTATGGCATATTAACAAATTAGCAAACTGAATAATTATTAATTATGGAAACGACCAGACAAAATAAGATTTCTCGTTTGATCCAAAAGGAGTTGAGTGAGATTTTCCTGCTTCAGACCAAGTCCATGAATGGTGTTTTGGTGTCGGTAAGTGCTGTCCGCATCAGTCCCGATATGAGTATTGCACGTGTCTATCTCAGCGTGTTCCCTTCTGAGAGGAGCCAGGAAATAGTAAAGAATATCAATGATAATATGAAATCCATCCGTTATGAGTTAGGAACACGGGTACGCCATCAGTTGCGCATCATTCCCGAGTTGAAATTCTTTGTGGATGATTCATTGGATTATGCCGAACGTATAGACGAATTGTTGAAAAAGTAGAACCGGGCGGTGAATTTTCCCTTTTATATAGCGAAGCGTTATCTTTTTTCCAAGAAGTCGCACAATGCCATTAATGTCATTTCAGCCATTTCCGTCTGCGGAGTGGCTTTGGCTACATTGGCATTGGTATGTACTTTGTCTGTTTTTAACGGCTTCCAGGATCTGGTGGCTACTTTCTTTACGGCTTTTGATCCGGAGCTGAAAATTACGGCTGTCACCGGAAAGGTCTTTGACGGACAGGAAGCGCGTATAGAGCTTTGCGCCGGATGCCGGAGATCGCTGTTTTTTCTGAGTCCTTGGAAGAGAATGCGATGGTTCAGTATAAGGCCGTCAGACTATGGCGGTGATCAAGGGAATTGAGGATAATTTCGAGGATCTGACCGCTATTGACAGTATTCTTTTCGGCCGGGGGCAATTCGTGTTGCATGATGAAGTGGTGGATTATGCCATTCCCGGCATAGAATTGGTTTCCATCTTGGGAACGGGTATCAAATTCCTCGATCCGCTAGAGATTTATGCTCCCAAACGGGGAGCTAAAGTCAATATGGCCAATCCAGCTTCCAGCTTTAACTCTGCCGATTTATATTCCAGCGGCCTTGTGTTTGCGGTGAACCAACAGAAGTATGACTCTTCTTACATTTTGACTTCCCTCCAATTTGCCCGTAGGTTGTTCCAGTATGACACAGAAGTGAGTTCGGTAGAATTGAAATTGAAGCCGGATGCAGATGTAGGGAGTGTAAAATCGAAGATACAGAAAATATTGGGAGATGGTTTCCGGGTGCAGGACCGGTATGAGCAGCAAGCGGATACTTTCCGCATTATGGAGATAGAGAAGCTGATATCTTATATTTTCCTTACCTTTATCCTGATGATAGCTTGCTTTAATGTAATAGGCTCCTTGTCCATGCTGATTATAGATAAGAAGGCAGATGTAGTGACATTGCGCAATTTGGGGGCCAGCGACAAGCTGATCACGCGTATATTCCTGTTCGAGGGGCGTATGATTTCACTGATAGGTGCGGTGGTTGGTGTGATACTGGGGCTGATCCTTTGCTTTATCCAGCAGGAATTCGGATTGCTTTCGCTGGGAGGTGGTAATTCCGGCGGTAATTTTGTGGTGGATGCCTATCCCGTCAGTGTCCATGTATGGGATATTGTTATAGTCTTTGCCACTGTGCTGGTGGTGGGCTTTCTTTCCGTGTGGTATCCCGTGCGTTATCTCAGCCGCAGGTTGCTGGCAGGTAATTTATTTATTATTGTTGATACGGCTGATGTTTGTCGGTTTGTACGGTACGGCTTGGCTGCTTTCTTTGTTTTATTCTTTTCGTCTTTTGGCCTTATGGCTTTATCTGGTTAAGTCTTTTCTTCTTTGTGGTTAACCTTGTTTTACCTTATGGTTAAGCTCTTTTTTATGGTTGTGTACTATAGTCTCTTGCGGTGGTTTGTACAGTCTGATATAGTGGACTGTATAAACTCTTGCAGTAGACTGTACAGTCCACTGCCGGAGTCTGTAGTAGTTAACTGTATGATAAGGGTTAGCTATAAGGAAAAACGACCTTAATCGTCGGAGCAATAGGGCTTGGTACAAGCTTCTTTCCAGGGCGTTTCAGATCTTCTACTTTCAGGGTCCTCAAATCAATTCGTAGCTGCTCACCTGAATAGGCATATCCAGATTATGCAGCACCTTCTCCAGCAAAATGCCTTCCCGATTATCATATTCATAGCCGAAAGTGGCGCGGATGCCTTGAAGGATAAACTGTGTGGCGCGGTCCAAGGCGATAGGAAGACTGTCGCCTTGTATCAGTGAGCCGGTTATCACACTGGTAAATGTATCGCCTGTGCCGGGATAGTGTGCGGGCAGGTAGGGACACGTTACTTTCCAATAGCGGTTTCCCTGTCTGTCATAGGCGTAAACGGAAGTTTTGCGAGGATCTCCCTGTACGGGCACGCTGGTGATAATAACGATGCCGGGGCCGTGCTCCGAAATTTCATGCAGGTAAGCTTTTAGTTCTTCGTCTGTATTCTCCGCTTTATAGGGTTTGTCCAGCAAATAGAACAGTTCGGTCATATTGGGCGTGATGACATCTGCTTTCCGGATGAGGTGACGCATTTCCAGAATCATTTGTTCGTCAAAATTGGTATATAGCTTCCCGTTGTCTCCTAATACGGGATCTATCATGACCAGGCTGTCGGACTGGCGGAAATCATCAATGAACCGGATACGATTTGTATCTGGCGGGGAGATCCCAAGTAGCCCGTATAAATAGCATCGAATTGTACGCCAAGTTGTTTCCATTCACTGATGATCCTAGGCATTTCATCCGTCAGATCCAGAAAAGAGAAATGCGGGTATTGGGTGTGGCTCGATAATACGGCTGTGGGCAGAGGGCAGACTTGAAAGCCCATGGATGAGAGGATAGGGATAACGACGGTGAGGGATACCCGCCCTGCACCGGACAGATCGTGTACCGCAGCTATCTTCTTTACTTTATTTGTATACATATCTTCATGAATTAAGCGTTATGGATGGTATATATAACAGGTAAACCGGAAGAAGTTATTCCAATGCTATGCTTTTTACCTTTATGTCTTGCCGGCCCAAGAAGATGGAAGCGGATTCCTCAAACTTGTTTTCGCTTTCTGTGGTGAGGAAGCGGCAGTTTCCTCCTTTATCGCAGCGTGCGTCCATTTCCGGATGGCGGTTTAAATAGTCTCGCAGGCTCCGGGCCACATATTCCCCTTGTGAAATGATGCGGATAGGTTCAGGCGTAAATTGCCTTATTTTATCCAGTAGCAGCGGATAATGGGTACATCCCAATATAATGGTGTCAATCATCGGATCTTTATCCAGCAGCCGGTTGATATGTTGTTTGACGAAATAGTCGGCTCCTTCCGATTGATATTCATTATTCTCTACCAAGGAGACCCACATGGGACAGGCTTCTCCTGTTACCACAATGTCGGGAGATAACTTATGTATTTCCAAAAGATAGGATTCGGATTTGATGGTACCGGCTGTGGCCAGTATACCTACGTGCCGGCTTCGGGTGATTTCTCCTATACATTCTGCTGTAGGCCGGATGACACCGAGTACTCTGCGGGTAGCGTCTATTACCGGAAGATTGATCTGCTGGATGGTGCGTAAGGCTTTTGCCGATGCTGTGTTGCATGCCAATATCACCAAAGGACATCCCAGTTCAAACAGTTTGCTTACGGCTTGCAGGGTAAATTCGTAAACAACTTCAAAAGAGCGCGGTCCGTACGGACAGCGTGCGCTGTCTCCCAAATAGATATAATCATACTCAGGCATCAGTCCGCGTATTTTGTCCAGAATGGTCAGACCGCCGTAGCCGGAGTCGAATACACCGATGGGACCGGTTGAAGGGAGGATAGATGGGATCATGGCAGTATAGCTATATAATACAGGCACGATTACACGGATGTTCACGGTTCTGAAACCTGTGAAATCTGTGTAATCCGTGCCTGTAAAGGTCCTTAACTTAATTATTTGATTCCTACTTTAGCTTTGACAGCAGCAGTTACATCTGTAGACTGCGCTTCATTTACGTAGGGAATTTCTGTTCTGTTCAAATCGAAGATATAAGTATATCCACCTTCCTGGCCTACTGCTTTGATGGCGTCTTCAATTTTCTTGTAGATAGGTTCCATCATATCAGCGTATGATTTCTGCAACTGTTGTTGTGCATCTTGTTGGAACTGCATTCCTTTTTCCTGTAACTCCTGCAATTCTTTCTGGCGTCTTTCCTGAATGTTCTTAGGAAGGTTGGCTTGTTCCTGTTGATATTCAGTATATTTTTTGGTCAGTTCATCAGTTGCACGTTTCATTTCATCCTCGTATTGTTTCTGCATGGCTTGGATGTCGGTCTGGGCCTTTGTGAATTCCGGCATGACAGTAAGTACATCTGCGGATTTAATATGCCCGAATTTCTGAGCAAATACACTCATCGGAGCGATAAGTAAAAGTAGTAAAGCAATTTTTTTCAACATAGTTCTATTTTTTATTAGTTATTGCAAATTTGGATTATCGGTTGCAAATGTAGGAAATTAATTTGAATATCCTAATCTTGAGAGCACTTCATTGCTGATATCAATGCTTGGAGATGCGAAAATAATGCTTTGGGCGGAGCCTCTGTCCACTACTGCCGCATATCCTTTTTGCTCTGAAATCTGTTTTACCGCTTCATAGATTTTATCTTGAATTGGTGCGATCAATGCCTCTTGTTTTTTGGCCATTTCTCCTTCGGGACCGAAATATTTCTTTCTCAGTTCGGCTGCTTCCTTTTCTTTTGCTACAATCGCTTCTTCTCTTTGCGTTTTCTGTGCGGCCGACAGGGAAGCCGAGGCTTTCTGGTATTCTTTATAAAGTGCTTCCGCTTCTTTTGCTTTTGCTTCCACCTCACTTTGATATTGTTGTGAAGCTTGATTCAGTTGGGTATTCGCCTGTTCGTATGCAGGAATATTCTTCAGGATATATTCCATATCAATCAAGGCGAACTTTTGAGCGCTGGCTGTGAATACACAAGCCACAAACAATAGAGATAATAGGATAGCCTTTTTCATAATCACATTGTTTTTAGTTATTAAAACTCTTGTCCCAGGATAAAGTGGAACTGGCTTCCACTGTATTGGCTGGATCCGTTAATCTTGTCGAAACCGTATGCCCAGTCAATACCCATCATACCAATCATCGGCAGGAAGATACGGACACCGACACCTGCCGAGCGTTTCAACTGGAACGGATTGAATTTGCTTACATCTGTCCATGCGTTACCTCCTTCAATGAAGCCTAGTGCATAAATACTGGTCGAATTTTCCAGCATCAACGGGTATCTTAATTCTGCACCTAAACGTACGTAAGCATAGCCTTCACTACCATAAGGAGTCAATGAACCGTTTTCGTAACCACGCAGTGCAATGGTTTCGGAAGCGTAGCTGGTGCTATAGCCTGTCATACCGTCACCACCCATATAGAATGTTTCAAAAGGTGATTTCTTGTACTTGTTATAGTGACCCAGCAAACCGAACTCTGCACGTGTCATGATAACCGGACATTTCTGACCTCCTGTAAGAGCGGTATAGGTCTTTGATTTGAATTTCCATTTGTGGTATTCAATCCAGTTGAACATACTTGCCGCTTCATCATAATCATCTTTACCGTATACCGAGTAGTCCTTGTTACTGAACAATGAGTACGGAGGAGTCAGCTGTACGGAAGCCGAGAATTCAGAACCGCGACGCGGGAAAATCGGGTTATCCGTAGAGTTACGTGCCAAAGTCAGATTCAAACTCAGGTTGTTGCAATTACCGGTTGACATGTATTCTCCGTTGTTCAACTTGATATACAAGTAGCTCCAGTCTTTCAAAATAAAGCGCTGGTAAGAAAGTTCGGCTGACAAGGTAAAATAGTCATCCGGCCATCTCAAACGCTTACCCCAACCGATAGATGCTCCATACATCTGGATAGATTTATCGGGGTCATAAAAAGACTCGTAGTTGTTATTATATCCGCCATAATAATTTCCATAACCGCTGTAATAATTGTAGTAATTATTCATATAAGCTGAGTTATAGTAGTTACTGCTGATATCTGTCTGTATGGAGTAGAAAGCCGAAACAGAGAATGAATTCGGACGTTTTCCGCCAAACCATGGGTCAAAGAACGATACACTATATGACTGGTAATAACTACCGTTGGTCTGTCCGCTGATGGTTAATGTCTGTCCATCACCTTGTGGCAGGAATCCGCGGTAGTTGTCACTCTTATGGAACAAGTTGGCCATAGAGAAGTTCGTGAACTTCAAACTTAATTTACCGATAACACCGGTTTGTCCCCAACCTGCCGAGAATTCTACCTGGTCGTTTGCTTTGGACTCCAGGTTCCAGTTGATGTCTACCGTACCGTTGGTCGGGTCCGGTTGTACATCCGGCTGGATATTTTCAGGGTTGAAGTGTCCCATTTGGGCTATCTCACGATAAGAACGTTCCAATGCTTCTTTGCTGAACAGATCTCCCGGCTTGGTTCTTAACTCACGGCGTACTACGTTTTCATACAAACGGTCGTTACCGTTGATACGCACTTTGCTGATAGAGGCCTGAGGACCTTCCTGAATACGCATTTCCAAATCAATGGAGTCGCCGTCTATGTTTACTTCTACGGGGTCAAGGTTATAGAAAACGTATCCTTTATTATAGTAGTAGTTACCGATAGCATCTTCATCACCGGTCAGACGCTCGGTCATTAATTTCTGGTTATAAACATCTCCCTTTTTCATACGGAGCTGTTCGTTCAGCCAGTCCGAAGCATAAATGGTGTTACCTACCCAAGTCACGTTGCGCAGATAGTATTTGTCACCTTCTTCTATTTTCATGTACACGTCGACGGTACGGTCATCGTACGGAGAAACACTGTCCACAACAATTTGTGCGTCTCGGTAACCTAATTCGTTGTATTTGTCGATGATATGCTGTTTGTCTTCTTCGTATTTCTCTTCAATGAATTTTTTGGTACGGAAAAGGTTGACAAGTTTGTTTTTCTCATTCGTCTTCTTCATGACGCGTTTTAACTTCTTGTCACTTAACACGGTGTTGCCGTCAATGGTGATCTTGTGGACTTTCACCTTTTCTTTCTTGTCAATCATCACATCAACATCCACTTGGTCCTTATTGTCAGCCAAATCACGCTCTACGATGGTCACTTCGGCGTTTTTAAAACCTTTTTCATCGAAATGTTTCTTGATTAATATTTTAGCACGGTCTATCAAGTTGGGAGTAATCTGGCTTCCTTTTACCAAACCTAGTTTGGCTTCCAAATCTTCACGCTCGCTTTTCTTTACGCCGTGGTAACGAATGTCGGCAATACGTGGACGTTGGGCAGGATGATTTTTAAATAGATCTTGTCTCCAACAATTTTTTCAGCTAGGATTTGTACATCCGAGAACAGTCCGTGTCGCCAATAACGTTTTACAGCTGTGGTGATGTCATCTCCCGGAACAACAATGGTCTGTCCTACCGATAGTCCTGAAAGTCCGATCAATACATAATCTTCATAGTTTTTTACGCCTTCTACTTTGATTCCGCCGATTTCATACTTCTTGGGCGTTCCGGAATAAAGTATGACTGGATTGTCGTTTTCTTCTACGTTTGCTTCTTGGGCGTAACTGCCTGTTGAAAAGCAAAATAGGCATGTAAGCGTTAATAGTATAAGTGAAATACGATATAGCATTTTATCTAACTTTATATTTGTTCACTGGTTTTGCCGAAACGGCGTTCTCTTTTCTGATAATCATAAATGGCTTTGCAAAATTCTTCTTCGCGGAAGTCCGGCCAGAACGTTTCACAAAAATATAGTTCGGAATAAGCACATTGCCAAAGCAGATAGTTGCTAAGGCGGATTTCTCCTCCGGTACGTATAAGCAAATCCGGGTCGGGCATATAGTTTGTACTTAAATGTGCACTTATCAAATTGTCATCGATGTCCTCAATGGCTAGTTTGTCGTTTTGAATCTTGGCCGCTATTTGTCTTACCGCTTCTGTTATTTCCCATTTGGAAGAGTAGCTTAAAGCAAGTGTCAGACACATACCGGTATTGATTGAGGTGCGTTCAATGCATTGGTTCAATCGTTCCAGAACTTCTACCGGTAACTTTGCCGTATCACCGATAATGCGAAAACTGATGTTGTTTTTCATGAAGTTTCTTCTTCAATGGAGTCCATCAGAAGACTCATCAGAGCAGCGACTTCATCTACCGGACGATTCCAGTTTTCGGTAGAGAAGTATATAGTGTCAAGTATTTGACTCCCAGTCTAGCCGCTTCTTCTGCTATGATGTGTACAGTTTCTGCACCGGCTTGATGTCCGAAGCTGCGCGCCTGTCCACGTTGTTTAGCCCATCTTCCATTTCCATCCATTATAATGGCTACATGGGCAGGTATACGGCTTTTGTCTATTTGCTCTCTATATGGCATGTCGCAATCTATTTTATATGACTCTCTTTGACTTTATTCCTTGGAATCGAATCCCAACTTATTGATTCGTCCTCTCCATACTTCTCCGCTTCGGCTCCATATAATCCACAAGAAGTTATTCTTGTCTACAACATAAGAATAGTTGCCGTCTGCCTGGTTGTATAGATCAGTGAATTCTGTAGGGAAGAATACATATCTTGAAACAGGTTTCCATGTAACGCCTTGATCCGTTGATCCGTAGAATCGGCTGAAAGCGGGAATGTCCTTACCGAAACTTTTACCCGGACCACCGAAAGCGTATAATTGGTCGTTGTAATGGATCATGCTATATTAGCCAGCTTGGGACAATAAAACTATCGTATGCGGCTGTAGGATAATCTGCAACTGTCTTCTGTAGTCAGTCTGGTCCATACAGTAGAGGTCGTGTCGGTCGCAATGGGATTTTCTCCCATTAGTACCATACGGTCTATGAATTATTGGTAACCAACGGGTAAGCTGTGTATGATAACTGATTTTTCGGGAAATTGGCCGGAACCTCGCCATTAGTATTCCAAACCAGAGCATCCGTGCTTTCCATAAAATGATTGTTGGTGTCTATGGCGTACAATTTGCAGTTATGTTCTGAATGAACACCGGCAATCAGCTTCTCGAATTTGGTGTTAGTACCCATCTTGCTCCAGCTTTTTCCGTCAGAGGAGCAGTACAGGTCATTGTCGGCAAGTATGTATAATTGGTTTCCCCATGCCATGACAGAAGAATAGTCCGCATTTTGCATATTTTCAGGTAAAGCCTGTAAGGGCGTCCAGGTTTTTCCGTCATTGATGTGGGTGCTTGTAACAGCGGTGCCATTGTCTTGCTGTGCGAAAACATAAATATAATCCCCTAATGTGACTGCTTTCTGTGCTTGGATAGTGTTGTCGAAACTACTTCCTCTATGGCTCCACTGCAATGAGTCGGGAACTTGTTTATGTACATTAATCTCGGCTTTATAAATAGGTCCATAGACTCCGCTCATCGCCATAACTTTAAATTGGACAGGCTTTTCGAAATTCAAGGAGTCGGTATCATTCCACAACGAATCTTTGTCCTCAGCGACAATAAAAATGCCAATACCGTCTGATTTTATGCTGACTACGACTTTGCTGATGTCTGTACCGACTGGCAGGGAGTCTACGTTGTAGATATGTCTTGTGCCTTGGTCGATGGCAAAAGGGTATTTGGTACCATCAACGGTGAATGTCAGCGTTGTGTCTTTGCCATTAACCTTTTCGGTATATTGAGTTTCAATTTTATCTTTTATAGCAAAAGAGGTAATGCTTGATTCTGAACTATATTCTGTTTCTACTTCGTTGTCGTCCAAGCAAGATGTAATCATAAAAGCCGCAGCAAGCAGACTTGTGATGACAGTCAAAAACTTATTTTCATTTGCAAATGAGTCTATTGTTACAAGTCGCAAAAGTAGGAAGATTTTTTCTATATAGAAGTTTTGGGACAAGTTTTATATTAATTTATAGATAAACCAGCCTTTTTCTCGGTCAATCAGCCACATTTTATCTTTGAATTTGTGAATGGACGGCATGCATTATTTCTCTTCCAAAGTATATTTTATTCAGTTTAAAGTGTTTTTTTTGAATAGAAGGTGCCTGTATTCCATTGTTTAAGCGTAGTGGAGCCTTTTCTATGAAGCTTCATCCCATAAGCCGGAGTCTATGAAAGACTGTAATAAAATACTTCCGCCTTCTACTAGAAGTGATTGTATTTTTTTCTGATATAATACTTCCATTATTTGCGGCAGGATATCTTTGTTGAAATCCAACGATATGTATTCTGTTAATGCGTTTGGCTGACAGGGGGATTCCCGGGTAAACACGAATGTCTTTATTTTGCCGTTGAAAAGTTCCAAATCTCGGGGTAATGTCAATTCTTTGTCTATTACCAGACGCACGGGATGCTTGCCGTACCAATTCCGGGTGGATAGGAGGGATTGTCAAGTAATGCCGTGTGTCGTCCTACTAATATAGCGTCATGTTCGGCGCGTTTTTTGTGTACCAGCATGCTGGTCAGCGGATTGGAAAGTATGATCGGCTTTCCTCCTGTGCGGTTTATATCGATAAAGCCATCAGCGGATTCTGCCCACTTTAAGGTTATGTATGGGCGTTTGAGCGTGTTGAATGTTATGAAGCGTCTTATCAGATGCCGGCATTCCTCTTCTAAGACGCCTACGGTTACTTCAATGCCGGCTTTGCGCAGTTTCTCGATGCCTCTGCCGGCTACTTGGGAAAACGGGTCTATGCAGCCTATTACGACTTTGGGGATTCTCTTCTCTATAATCAGGTCGGCGCAGGGAGGGGTCTTTCCATAATGGGAGCATGGCTCCAGGCTTACGTATATGGTTGATTCCTTCAAAAGATTTTCGTCTTTAACGGAACGTATGGCGTTTACTTCGGCATGTGCCTCTCCGCAACGGATGTGGTAGCCTTCTCCAATAATGGTGTCGTGATATACAATGACAGCACCTACCATCGGATTAGGGGCTGTGTTACAAAGTCCGTTGTATGCCAGTTGCAGGCAACGGGAAATATATTTTTCATCTTTTGTCATAACGATCTTGTTTAAATTCTTACTTTTGCATATAAAATGACACTATGAATCCTGTTGTATCTTACATAAAACAAACCTTGCAGGGATATTACCCTGATTCAGAACTTGTGCCTATGGCTAAATTGCTGCTTACACAAGTCTTCGGCATGTCTGTTGTTGAATTGTATGCAGGCAAAGATACTACTTTTTCGGTGAATGAGCGGAAACAGCTGGATGATATTCTGGTTCGTCTGCAAAAACTGGAACCTATTCAATACATAATAGGTACGGAAGAATTTTATGGCCTTACTTTTGAAGTGAATAAACATGTATTGATTCCACGTCCGGAAACAGGGGAGTTGGTAGACTGGATTATACGGGAGCATAAGTATGGTCGGGTTAGAATATTGGATATTGGTACGGGGAGCGGCTGCATCGCTGTCTCTTTGGCCAAGAATTTGGAAGAGGCGGAGGTCGTTTCATGGGATGTTTCAGAAAAGGCGTTGCAAGTTGCGGAACGTAATTGCAGGCGGAACGGCGTTCGTGTAACTCTTGAGCAAAGGGATGTGCTGCTTGCTTCTCCTGCAGGTGAGCGGTTTGATGTCATTGTCAGCAATCCACCTTATATTACAGAAAAGGAGAGGGAGGATATGAGTGCTAATGTCTTGGAATGGGAGCCGGAATTGGCTTTGTTTGTACCGGATGATAGTCCGTTGCTGTTTTATCGGAAAATAGCAGAATTGGGTAGGGATATGCTAGTGTCTGGTGGAAGGCTTTATTTTGAAATTAATCAGGAATACGGTCGGGAAACGGTGGATATGTTGGCTGGTTTGGAATACAAAAATATAGAATTGAGAAAAGATCTCTTTCAAATGATAGAATGATAAAAGCGGAGAAATAAGATGAAGGGAGAATTAAGTGAGAATGATTTGAAGTATAAGGCAGAAGCTTATTGCTCTTCAATGGAGCGTTGTGTAGCAGATGTAGAGGCTAAATTATCACAATGGGGAGCCACTCCGGAAATGATGGAGAAAATCGTTCGGCATTTGCAGGATGAGAGATACATTGACCAGAAGCGTTTTTGCTCGGCTTTTGTTCGCGATAAATATCGCTTTAACCAATGGGGCAGAGTGAAAATCTGCCAGGCTTTGCGCATGAAGAAAATCCCTGCGGATGTTATAGCCAAAGGATTGGAGGAAGTAGATGAGCGGGAATATATGGAGATACTATCTGGTTTGATCGAGCAGAAAAGAAGAAGTGTGAAAGCATGTACGGAATACGAACGGAATGGGAAATTGATTCGTTTTGCAGTTGGTAGAGGATTTGAAATGGAGGCTGTTTGCCGTTGTGTGAAACAAACCGGAGAAGATGATGTCTATCTGGACTGATCTTTGGAATTTATTTTTCCCTCATAGTTGTCTGCTTTGTGGGCGGCAGCTTATATCAGGGAGAGAGTGCTTTGCTTGAAATGCTTGTCGGGGCTTCCGCGTACTCAATTTCATTTACGGAAAGATAATATTGTAGAATGTAATTTCTGGGGAAAAATACCGGTGGAGCATGCCACCTCTTTTCTTTATTATGCAAAGGGAGGAAATGTCCGACAGTTGTTGTACGAACTGAAATATCATGGTAATCAAGAAGTGGGTGAAGTGATGGGGCGGATGATGGCATCTGAACTTATGTGTTCTCATTTTTTGATGGGATAGATTTGATTGTTCCTGTTCCGTTACATCAACGTAAAAAACGTTTAAGGGGGTATAACCAAAGCGAATGCCTGGCAAGAGGAGTTTCGGTGGTGACAGGTATTCCTATGGATACTAAGTTGTGATAAGAAGCAGGTATACTGACACACAGACGCATAAAGGACAATATGCAAGATGGGAAAACGTGCGAAATTTGTTTGCCTGTATTTTCCCTGGCAGCTTGGAAGGAAAGCATCTTTTGTTGGTGGATGATGTGCTGACAACAGGGGCTACGGTTGTTTCTTGCGCTGATGCCTTTCGTGGCATACCCGGATTACGTATCAGTGTGCTTACTTTGGCATTGGCAGGGGAATCCTGATAACAACAACTATTTTTTAGAAAAATACCTTGTCCGATTTTTCATTATCTCGATGTATTTCTATATTTTTGCACAATATTTATCAGATATAGTTGAGTTATGAAGACTTTAGAAAAATTATTCGCAGAGAAATTACTGAAGATTAAGGCTATCAAGTTGCAGCCGGCTAATCCTTTTACTTGGGCGTCCGGTTGGAAGTCGCCTTTTTATTGTGATAACCGCAAAACTCTTTCGTATCCTTCTCTTCGTAATTTTGTGAAACTTGAGATTAGCCGTATTGTCCTGGAGAAGTTCGGTCAGGTAGATGCTATTGCCGGTGTGGCGACAGGGGCTATCCCTCAAGGAGCTTTGGTGGCTGAAGAGTTGAATCTGCCGTTTGTGTATGTTCGTTCTACTCCAAAAGACCATGGCTTGGAAAACCTGATTGAAGGTGAACTTCGTCCTGGTATGAAAGTCGTAGTTATTGAGGACTTGATTTCAACTGGCGGCAGCAGTTTGAAAGCTGTTGAAGCTATCCGTCGTGACGGATGTGAAGTGATTGGTATGGTCGCTGCATTTACTTATGGTTTCCCAGTGGCAATTGAAGCGTTCAAGGAAGCAAAAGTGAACTTGGTTACTCTGACTAATTATGAAGCTGTATTGGATTCAGCCTTGAAGACCGGATATATTAATGAAGAGGATGTTCCGGTTTTGGATAATTGGAGAAAGGATCCGGCTCATTGGGAGGCAGGCAAATAAGTTATAGTTTTAAAACAAATATAATATGAAGAGAACCGTTCGGGAATTTTTATGGATTTCCGGATTGTTCTTTTCGTGTTTTTAGAGAGCAGGTATTATGGCACAATTTGAGAGTGGTGTGAAATATGTTCCTTATAGTCAGGAACAGGTGTTTAATAAGTTGTCGGATTTAAGTAACTTGGAATCTGTACGTGATAAATTGGCCGACAAGGTACAAGGTATGGAGTTCGACAGTGACTCTTTAAGTTTTACGGTACAAGGCATAAGCATTACTTTGCGTATTATAGAACGTGAACCTTATAAATGTGTTAAATTCGAAAGTGAAAAATCTCCGGTCCCTATGAATTTGTGGATTCAGATTTTGCCTGTAGAGGCTGGGCAGGCAAAACTGAAAGTAACTATTCGTGCAGAAGTGAATATGTTTATGAAGGCGATGGTTGCTAAACCTTTACAGGATGGTGTGGATAAACTGGCTGAGATGTTATCGATGATTCCTTATTAAAAATAAAGACAAATATGGCACAGAAACTTTGGGAAAAAAATGTCCGGGTAAATGAGGAGATAGATCGTTTTACTGTAGGACGTGACCGTGAAATGGATCTTTATCTGGCTAAACACGATGTATTGGGCTCAATGGCACATATCACCATGTTGGAAGTATCGGTTTGCTTACAGCCGGAGAATTGGAAATGCTATTAGCGGAATTAAAGAATATCTATGCTTCTGCCGAAAAGGGAGAGTTTGTAATAGAGGATGGTATAGAGGATGTACACTCGCAAGTAGAATTGATGTTGACGCGTAAGTTGGGAGATGTCGGAAAGAAAATTCATAGTGGACGTTCACGCAATGACCAGGTGTTGGTGGATTTGAAGCTGTTTACTCGTGCGGAATTAAAAGAAGTGGCCGAAGAGGTGGAGCAACTTTTTCATGTGCTGATTTCTCAAAGCAATACATATAAGGATGTGTTAATGCCGGGTTACACTCATTTGCAGATAGCGATGCCTTCTTCATTTGGCTTGTGGTTTGGCGCGTATGCTGAGAGTCTGGTGGACGATATGATGTTTCTGCAGGCTGCATTCAAAATGTGCAACCGCAATCCGTTGGGCTCTGCTGCCGGGTATGGTTCTTCTTTTCCGCTCGATCGTGAGATGACCACCCGCTTGTTGGGATTTGATTCGATGGATTATAATGTGGTGTATGCGCAGATGGGGCGTGGTAAGATGGAACGTAATGTGGCTTTTGCTTTGGCTTCTATTGCCGGGACAGTTTCTAAAATGGCTTTTGACGCTTGTATGTTCAGTAGCCAAAACTTTGGCTTTGTAAAACTTCCGGATGAATGTACTACCGGCTCCAGTATAATGCCTCATAAAAAGAACCTGATGTCTTTGAATTGACACGGGCAAAATGCAACAAGCTGCAGGCTCTTCCTCAGCAGATTATGATGATAATGAATAATTTGCCTCGGGGTATTTTCGTGATTTGCAGATTATAAAAGAAGTTTTCTTGCCTGCGTTCCGGGAGTTGAAGGAATGTCTGCAAATGGCTGCCTATATTATGGACAAAATTAAAATCAACGAACATATTCTGGATGATGACCGTTACCTTTATATCTTTAGTGTGGAAGAGGTCAACCGTTTGGCGTCTGAAGGTATGCCGTTCCGTGATGCTTATAAAAAGGTTGGCCTGGACATAGAAGCCGGCAAGTTCACCCATGACAAGAAGGTGCATCATACTCATGAGGGTAGTATCGGTAATTTGTGTAATGACAGGATCGAAAGCTTGATGCGGCAAGTAGTGGACGGATTTAATTTCTCAGTCATGGAACAGGCTGAACGAAGCCTTTTAGGTAGATAGAAATAATTGTAAAACGTAATAGCATGAAATATCAACCTTCGGCAGACCGTTATAGCAAAATGCAGTACAAATACTGCGGAAATAGCGGCTTGCTTTTACCTCGTATCTCTTTAGGTTTGTGGCATAACTTTGGTAGTGTGGACGATTTTGGTGTAGCAACCGATATGATTAAATATGCTTTTGATAGCGGGGTTACACATTTTGACTTAGCTAATAATTATGGCCCTGTTCCGGGAAGTGCTGAGATTAATTTCGGTAAAATTCTGAAGGAGAATTTCCAAGGTTACCGTGATGAATTGATTATTTCCTCAAAAGCAGGACACGAAATGTGGAATGGACCTTATGGGGGAAACAGTTCGCGTAAGAATTTAATGGCCAGTATCGACCAAAGCCTGTGCCGTACCGGTTTGGATTACTTTGATATATTCTATAGTCACCGTTATGATGGCGTGACCCCGGTTGAGGAAACGATGCAAGCGTTGATTGATATAGTGAAGCAAGGAAAAGCATTGTATGTGGGTATTTCAAAGTATCCGCCTATGCAGGCAAAGGTGGCTTATGAAATATTGAGAAGTGCCGGTGTGCCGTGTTTGATCAGCCAATATCGTTATAGTATGTTTGATCGTGCTGTGGAGGAGGAGGTATTGCCGTTGGCCGCTGAACAAGGCTCCGGCTTTATTGCATTTTCGCCTTTGGCACAAGGATTGCTGACCAATAAATATTTGCATGGTATTCCGGAGCACTCTCGTGCGGCTCGTGCTACTGGGTTTTTGAAAGTAGACCAAGTGACAGAAGATAAAGTGGAAAAAGCACGTCGGCTGAATGAGGTGGCTGTACGCCGTGGGCAGACTTGGCTGAGATGGCATTGGCATGGGTGTTGAAAGACGAACGGATGACCTCTGTTATTGTGGGGGCAAGTTCTGTAAAACAGCTGGCAGATAATCTTCATGCGTTGGATAATTTGGCCTTTACTGATGCAGAATTGACCGAAATAGAGGGAATTTTACGATTGTGAATAAAAAAATGGGTGTAAGTTTGGTTGGTATTATAAAATGGCTTATCTTTGCACCCGTTAAAACAAAACGCGGAAATAGCTCAGTTGGTAGAGCATAACCTTGCCAAGGTTAGGGTCGCGAGTTCGAGTCTCGTTTTCCGCTCTCTCTCGTCGAGGATGCTCGAATGGTGGAATCGGTAGACACGAGGGACTTAAAATCCCTTGGCCATTGCGGCTGTGCGGGTTCAAGTCCCGCTTCGAGTACAAGATGTAATCGCAATCATTGGAAAACTGATGATTGCGATTTTTGTTTTGTATAATTCACCATAAGATAACGGAAGCAGAAGCAGGGTCAACGTAACAATCTGAGGGATTTTATATTTAAGCATATAATTTAGCAAGTCTATATAAGAAAAAAGCTCTATCTCTTACTCCTCTGAACTGTGCTCTAAATGCTTTGATTTTAGCATTGAATG
>ENA-OQHP01000219-OQHP01000219.1-human-gut-metagenome-genome-assembly--contig:-NODE-219-length-19334-cov-2.223668_pt1 | contig 19334 bp, 27 predicted proteins | sample MGYA00242563_ERZ504717 | MGnify/ENA primary metagenome ERZ504717 (study PRJEB26092, sample SAMD00036212) | human gut metagenome | host: Homo sapiens | study: EMG produced TPA metagenomics assembly of... | reverse complement strand
CTCCACCTAGCAAGATGCCACGTCCTCCTTGAGCTTCTCCAAAAAACGTGCTCCTTCCTGAGTGGACATTCGTCCCGCCACTTCACTCATGGGAATCAGCAGAGGCAGTCCTCCTTGTTTGTCTGTTACAGTTTCGTAAGCTAGGCATACTGAACCACTACGCATCATTGCCTCCGTTAATTCTTTGTCACAGGCAAAATGGAAGTATGTAAATACCAGTTGGCCCTTACGTACCAGGTTATATTCACATTCGATGGGTTCCTTGACTTTTATAATCATCTCGGCAATGGCGTACACATCTTCTATAGTAGGAAGGATACGCGCTCCGACTTTCTCATACTCTTCATCGGAAAATCCGCTGTTTATACCTGCGGTGTGTTGTATATACACCGTGTGACCTCTCTGTACCAACTCGTGTGCTCCTGCAGGGGTTAATGATACACGATTCTCGTTGTTTTTGATTTCTTTAGGAATTCCTACTATCATAATTGTCACATTTAAGGGGTTTGACTGCCTCAAAGATAACAAAATGTCAGAAAAGTAGGTTTTGTCCGGATATGTTTTTTTCGTAATAAATGTATGTTTAGCAACATTGTTTTAAGGGATATTCTGTTTTTTATTTGTAAGTTTGCGGAGAGATTCAAAATTTTTGTGATGAGTTCTCCATAAAATAAAGAAAATGACTTTACGAAATTATATAATCATAGCAGCTTTGGGCAGTGTTCTTGCTGTACGGGCACAGGAAGAACCGGCTGCTCCTGTATTCCGTCCTCCTTTTGATTTTCCGCTTATTCTGAGCGGTAATTTCGGTGAACTGCGTTCTAACCACTTTCATGGAGGAGTGGATTTTAAACCCAGGGAGAGGTGGGAAAACCTATTCATTGCATTGCCGACGGATATGTGAGCCGTGTACTGGTTACTCCCGGAGGATATGGGCAGGCTATTTTTATTACGCATCCCAATGGATATACTTCAGTATATGGACATGTGTTGAAATTTGCTTCTGCAGTGGCAAAAGTGGTGGAGGAATATCAATATCGGCATGAAACTTTTGCTGTGGATTTGAAATTCGAGCCTCATCAGGTCAGTTTCAAAGCTGGAGAAATCATGCTTTAAGCGGTAATGAAGGGTATTCTTTCGGACCGCATCTGCATATGGAGATACGCCGTACGGATACTGGTGAATTGATAGATCCCTTACAGTTCTATACCGATAAAATTAAAGACACTACTCCGCCACGTGCGTCAATGATTATGCTTTATCCGCAGCGGGGCGCTGGAGTTGTGGAAGGCTCACAAAGAAAAAAATCCATATCTGTTGCTTCTTTGGGACAACCGGTTTCTGCTTGGGGGAAAATAGCCGCTGGCATTAAGGCATACGACTATATGGATGGCACACATAATAATTATGGTGTGCGTTCCGTGGTACTCTATGTGGATACGACAGAAGTTTTTCGCAGTACGGTGGATGGCGTTTTGCCCGAAGAGAACCGGATGATTAATGCCTGGACAGACTATGAGGAGAATGTAAAGAGGCATAATTGGGTGATGCGCTCACAGATTCTTCCCGGAAATAGTTTGCGCATGTTGCAAGCCAATGATGAAGGAGGGGTGGTTACGATTGATGAAGAACGTGATTATCATTTTCGTTATGAATTTAGCTGATTTTATACGGGAATAAGTCGACTTATCGTTTCATTGTGCGTGGCCGTAGGCAGCCGATAGAGGAATATCATCCGCAGGTAAAACATTATTTGGCATGGAATAAAGGTAATGTGGTTCAGGAACCGGGTATGGAACTGGTTATCCCCCGAGGAATGTTGTATGAGGATGTGGCACTGAACTGTCATGTGGTTAAAGATACAGCCGCAATATCTTACGAGTACCAGTTGCACGATGAGCCAGTAGCTTTGCAGGCTGGGTGCACGCTGATGATCGGGGTACGCCATCTTCCTGTAGAGGATACGTCGAAATATTATGTGGCCCGTAAGTGGGGAAAAAGGAAAGGTTCAGCAGGAGGAATTTATGAAAATGGTTGGATGAAGACTTCCATCCGTGAACTGGGAACCTATACCGTAGCTATAGATACTTTGTCTCCACGAGTGACCCCATTAAATAAGGCACAATGGAAGACAGGTAAGGTTCAGTTCAAAATAGGAGATGCGGAAACGGGTATTAAGGATTATAAGGTGAAGATAGACGGCGAATTTGCCTTATTCGGTTTCAGTTCCAAAAATGCGAAATTGTGGATGAAGCATCCTGAACGGTTAAAAAAAGGAGTCGCCCATAAATTGGAATTGGTGGTGACAGATTATTGTGGAAACGAAACAAAAGAGGAATATGAATTTTGATGGTAAAATAAGTATTATACACAATTAAAAAGTTATATATTAATGAAGAATAAACTGATTTTAGGTGCTGCCTTTCTATTGGCGGCAATAACAGAGAGTTTGGCATGCACTAACCTGATTGTAGGTAAGGGAGCCTCGGTTGATGGTTCTGTTATCGTTTCTTATTCCGCTGATTCATACGGAATGTTTGGCGAGTTGTATCACTATCCTGCCGGTATGCATGAAAAAGGAACCATGCGTGATATCTATGATTGGGATTCGGGCAAATATTTAGGGCAAATAAAAGAAGCGCGTCAAACCTATAATGTGATAGGTAATATGAATGAATTTCAGGTAACCATAGGTGAAACTACTTTGGTGGACGGGAGGAATTGGTTGATTCTACCGGTATTATGGATTATGGAAGTTTGATTTATGTAGCTCTCCAGCGTTCTCGTACAGCTAAAGAAGCCATACAGGTAATGACGGATTTAGTAAAAGAATATGGTTATTATAGCAGTGGCGAATCATTCAGTATCGCTGATCCCAATGAAGTCTGGATTTTGGAGATGATCGGTAAGGGTCCCGGTGTGAAAGGTGCTGTATGGGTAGCAGTCCGTATACCGGATGATTGTATTGCCGCACATGCTAATCAGAGCCGGATTCATCAGTCAATATGAATGACAAGGATAATTGTCTTTACTCTCCGGATGTGATTTCTTTCGCTCGTGAAAAAGGTTATTTTGACGGTATGAATAAAGATTTCAGTTTCTCGGCGGCATATAATCCTTTAGATTTTGGTGGTGTACGGTTCTGTGAAGCGCGTGTATGGAGTTTCTATAATATGTTCAACAAGTCGGTGGGAGATACCTATCTTCCTTATATTCAGGGGGACAGCAAAGAACCGATGCCTCTTTATATCAAGCCTTCCCGTAAACTTTCAGTACGTGATGTTACAAGCGGTATGCGCGATCACTATGAGTACTCCACTGGATATAACTAATGATCCCGGTGCCGGTCCGTTTAAAACTCCTTATCGTCTGTCTCCCTTGAGTTTTAAGTAGGAGATCAGGAATATTTCAATGAACGTCCCATTTCGACTCAGCAAACGGCTTTCACTTTTGTGGCACAGATGCGTGCTAACCTGCCCGATGCAATAGGGGGAGTATTATGGTTTGGAACAGATGATGCTAATATGACAGTGTTTGCTCCTGTATATTGTTGTTCGGATCGTATTCCTGACTGTTATAGCGGTAAAGAAGCCGACTGTGTAACTTTTTCATGGGACTCTGCATTTTGGATTTATAATTGGGTGGCCGATATGATTCGTCCACGTTATAGCCTGATGATTGATGATATGCGTGCCGTTCAAAATAATTTGGAAGATACTTATGCGAATGCACAGGCTGGCATTGAATCTTCTGCCATGAGCTTATATGAAAAAGATCCTGTAAAGGCAAAAGAGTTCTTGACTAACTATAGTTGCATGACAGCCGAATCGGCAATAGACAGCTGGAAGAAATTGGGCGAATTTTTGATTGTGAAGTATAATGACGGTGCTGTGAAAAAGATGGCAAAAGATGGAACCATACTTCGTCCTGAAACCGGTCATTGCGCTCCTTTGGTACGTCCGGGGTATCCCAAAGAATTTTTGGAAGAACTGGTAAAGGCCACCGGTGAACGCTATAAGATGAAATAGGATATATTTTTGTATGTTCTGAAAGTCTGATTAATTAGTGGAGGGGCAGGTTATGATCCTGCTCCTGTGCATAATAAGATAGTTTTTTAGATTGTATTCAGGATGCCTGGGAACTTTTCTGACTGTTATATAGTAGTGTTTTTTTACCTTGTATGGTCTTCTGCTTTTTTATGACAGATTATTTTAGGGGGATAATCCTTTATATCTCTAATTTTCTTCTTTCAAATTTCTAGGATTTTTAATTTAATTCTTTTACATTTGTCAAGACGTAAAAATCGGATGTAATTATAAACCTTATAAATAACAAAAAATTATGGAAAATGAAGAATTGATAAAGCAAGTGACAGAGAAAGCAGAGAAATGGTTAACACCTGCTTATGATGCCGAAACACAGGCTGAAATTAAGAAAATGTTGGCGAATCCCGATAAGACTGATTTGATTGAAGCATTTTATAAAGATTTGGAGTTTGGGACAGGTGGTTTGCGTGGTATTATGGGCGTGGGCAGTAACCGTATGAATATTTATACGGTAGGTGCTGCTACTCAAGGTTTGTCCAATTATCTAAATAAAAATTTTAAAGATCTCGATCAGATATCTGTTGTGGTAGGTCATGATTGCCGTAACAACAGCCGTTTGTTTGCGGAAATTTCTGCCAATATCTTTTCTGCGAACGGTATTAAAGTATATTTGTTTGAAGATATGCGTCCTACTCCTGAAATGTCATTTGCTATCCGTCATTTCGGTTGCCAGAGCGGTATCAATATTACTGCCTCTCATAATCCGAGAGAATACAATGGTTACAAGGCTTATTGGGATGATGGTGCACAAGTATTGGCTCCGCACGATAAGGGTATCATTGATGAGGTGAACAAGATTTCATCGGCTACTGACATCAAGTTTGAAGGTAACAAGGATCTGATTCAGATTGTGGGCGAAGAGGTAGACAGCGTCTATTTGAATAAAGTGAAAACAATTTCTATTGATCCTGAAGTGATCAAGCGTCAGAAGGATTTGAAAATTGTGTATACTCCGATTCATGGTACAGGTATGATGTTGATTCCGCGTGCATTGAAGCAATGGGGATTTGAAAATGTACATACCGTGCCTGAACAAATGGTGAAGAGTGGCGATTTTCCGACTGTTGTCTCTCCGAATCCGGAAAATGCCGAGGCTTTGTCTATGGCTATTGATTTGGCTAAGAAAATAGACGCTGACATTGTAATGGCTAGCGATCCGGATGCTGACCGCGTAGGTATGGCTTGTAAAAATGACAAAGGAGAATGGGTGCTGATCAATGGTAACCAAACCTGTTTGCTGTTCTTGTATTATATAATAAAGAACCGTATTGCGATGGGTAAGATGAAGGATGATGATTTCATTGTGAAGACTATCGTTACTACGGAACTGATTAAATCTGTCGCAGACAAGAATCACATCGAAATGTTGGATTGCTATACCGGATTCAAGTGGATTGCACGTGAAATCCGTTTGCGTGAAGGCAAACAGCAATACATCGGAGGTGGTGAAGAAAGCTACGGATTCCTGGCCGAAGACTTTGTCCGTGATAAAGATGCTGTTTCTGCTTGTACATTGTTGGCGGAGATTTGTGCTTGGGCAAAAGACCAGGGCAAGACCTTGTTCGAAGTTTTGCTTGATATTTATGTGGAGTATGGTTTCTCAAAAGAAACTACTGTGAATGTTGTGAAACCAGGAAAGAGCGGGGCAGAAGAGATTAAGGCAATGATGGAAACTTCCGTTCTAATCCTCCGAGAGAAATAGGCGGTTCTAAGGTTGTTCTTGTCAAGGACTTTAAAACTTTGAAGGTGACAGATGGTAACGGGAATATAACAGAAATAGATATGCCGGAGGCTAGTAACGTATTGCAATATTTTACGGAAGATGGAACTAAGATTTCAGTTCGCCCGTCAGGAACAGAACCTAAAATCAAATTTTATGTGGAAGTAAAAGGTGAAATGGGTTGCCACAAATGTTTCGATGCTGCTAATGCAGCTGCTGAGGAAAGGTGGAAGCCGTAAGAAAATCACTGGGAATTTAATCGAGTATAAGCATCGGGCGAAAGTCTGAGAGAATATTCATAAATAAAAGAAGGGGTGGTGGAGATGTATTTCTCTATCCCCCTTTTCTTTTATTTCCGTGCCATTTATATCAAAATCTACACTTCTTTGTTTATTTTTTGTTGTAACTTTGCCTTCTGTTTTAAATAAGGTAAAAGATATGATGTGGTTACTTTTGGCATTTCTCTCGGCTGCATTGCTGGGATTCTATGATGTATTTAAGAAACAGTCGTTGAAGGACAATGCGGTTATTCCGGTATTATTTCTGAATACGTTGTTCTCTAGTTTGATATTTCTTCCTTTTATTGTATTGTCAGTGTGGAGGCCGGGAATATTGGAGGATTCTATTTTATGTGCCTGTTGCAGGGTGGGAGGTGCATCGCTATGTGGTGTTGAAATCTGTTATTGTCCTTTCGTCGTGGATATTGGGATATTTTGGGATGAAGAATCTGCCTATCACAATTGTGGGACCTATAACGCTACTCGTCCGGTGATGGTGTTGGTGGGAGCTTTAGTGGTCTTTGGTGAGCGATTGAATTTTACCAATGGATTGGTGTGCTGATGGCTGTCTTCTCTTTTTTATGCTGAGCCGCAGCGGAAAGAAAGAGGGAATAGATTTCAAACATAATAAATGGATTTATTATGTGGTAATGGCAGCTGTGTTGGGAGCGGTCAGCGGGCTTTATGACAAGTATCTCATGGCGCCTGTCGATCAAGGAGGTATCGGACTGGATAGAATGATTGTACAGTCATGGTATAATATCTATCAATTGTTTATGATGGGAGGTGTTTTGATGTTGTTATGGTGGCCGAAGCGCAAATCTACCACTCCGTTTCATTGGCATTGGTGTATTATTCTGATATCTATTTTTCTGTCGGCAGCTGATTTTGTTTATTTCTATGCCTTAAGCTTGGACGGTGCAATGATTTCCATAGTATCTATGGTAAGGCGTGGCAGTGTGCTTGTTTCTTTTCTATTTGGTGCAATGGTATTCCGTGAGAAGAATCTTAAAAGCAAGGCTGTGGATTTGGCACTGGTACTTATTGGTATGATATTTTTGTATTTGGGAAGTCGGTAAGCAAAAAAGACGGGGTGTGACTCATCGTGCATACCCCGTTATTCTTTATTACTCTATAATGATTTTATATTCTACATCAAACGTTTCTTTTGGTTCCAATTTCTGTATCCATTCACGGTCCTTTAATTCGCCCGAATACCCTACAGAATCGCAACGTCCATACCATGGTTCAATGCAAACAAATGGGCAATCGGGATGTGTCTTGGTAGGAGACCACAAAGCTACCAATGGAGAATTAAATTCCAAGCTGATATGGGGCTTTTTCTTTTTATCCAGTAAGGTTATTTTTTTCAGTTGTTTATTGTCAAAAATATAAGTGTCACAATCAAAAGTATGAATATCAATTGGCATCAGCCTTCTTTGTTTAATTTTAGTACATGACGTTCTGGTGATACGCACCCCTTTTCGGTTGGCATGATATATTCTAAGTCAGACTTTCGGTCAAAAACAAAGAAGCCACGATCCTTTGTAGCAGCATCGAACTCGGGGAAATAGAAAGCTGGGTGTGCTCCAATCTGGAAATACATATCCATAGCTCCCAGATTTTCTACACGCCATTTTACGGTGATTTTATTTTCCTCCAATAAATATCCCACCAGCAGGCGGAAGGGAAAAGGAAACTTGCCCAATGTATCAGGAGTGCTTTCCAACCAATATACAGCTCCTTTGTCTTCTTTATAGGTTAGTTTGAAGTCCATATCACGTGCAAAACCGTGTTGTCCTATTTCATAAGTGTTTCCGGCATGACGGTATTTATTGTTCCACACACGTCCTACTATAGGGAAAAGGACAGGTGAACGCCGTCCCCAAAATTTAGCGTCGCCCTGCCAAAGATATTCTTTGCCATCCTTTTTGATACTTTGAAGCTCGGCGCCATGCTCGGCTATTTGTACAGTCAGGATAGAATTAGATAGTGTTTCCATGTTTCTTCGTTTATAAATTCTTTTTTCAAAGGTAGGGATGTTTCATGACATGACAAAGTGAATCTTCATCTTTGTGTAAATTTTATCTAAAAGGCTGTTTGGGTCAAATAAATTTTAATAAAAGTATATGGTTGTGTTTATTTTTGCTTATGTTTGTCAATAAGCTATGAAGGAGGATAAGATGGAGAACATACATTTGATATTTAAATTTTTATGGTATAGTGTATTATTTTGTATATGGGGAGTATCTTGTACAAGTTCCGGAACTTATAAAAAGACCCAAATGGATATCTATATGCAGTATTATGATTTTATAATTGATTCATTGTCAAAAAATCCTAGTTATGTATGTACCCGGACTGCCAGGCAAATGTCGGTTGCCACAGATAGTGTGGCGTATTACCATTATCTTGTTCTTTTGGCAAAGCATATATGTTTAAATCCGAGATGGATTCGGCTAAACTTAGCATGGATAGAGCGGAAGTATTTTGCGATGGAGCTGAACCGTCATCGTTAATTAATGATTTGTATGCTGAGATTTACAATATGCGGGGTAATGTATGTGCTCGTCAAGGTTGACAGATTCTTCAGTGGTATGTTTTCAAAAGCATTTGATTATCGTTTGAAGGGTAGTAACAGAGATATGCTTCATGATATTTCTATTAATTTGGCTGATGCTTTTGTCCGTACCGGTCATTATGATAAAGGCGCGATGTGGTATCGTAAAGCTTTGTCTTACTGTGATTCATTGAAGATTCCTGAAGAAAAACGTTTTCCTGTTTATTACGGATTGGCACAGGTTTATATGGAACTTCGTGATTTTACGTCTTGTGATCATTACTATGAACTGGCTGCCCGGCAATATGATAAGATGCTTCCATTTGAGAAACATATTTATTTGAATAATCGTGGTAATTCTTATTATTTTCGTGCTGATTATCCTAATGCTTTGGAATTTTTCAGAAAATCATTATTGTTAGCTCGTTCTTATCCGGATATGATTTTTGAGGAACATCTGACTGAAATGAATTTGGGAGAAACTTTTCTATTGATGAATCAGGTTGATTCTGCCGCATACTATTTAAACCTTTGCAGTGATTTTTTTCGTTCTATCGAAATCAGACGGCTCTCTATTATTTGGATACCCAATTGATTGAACTTGCCTTGAAGCAGAATAACTTGTCTTTAGCACGTAAACGTATGTCTGAGGCTATACAGCCTGATTATGTGGAACCGAATATGCAGCATATCCGTAACCGTTACCTGCAACATTATTTTGAAGAGGTGGGGGATTTCAAACAAGCCTATTATTATCAAATGGAAAATCAGCGTATTGATGATTCTACACGTAATGAGCGTATTAAAATGCGTACAGCTGAAATTGATCTGAAATACAGTCAGGACACCACGCTGATGAAGCAGAAAATTTTTATCCAGCAAAAAGAGAATGAAGTACTGGCGCTGAATCAGACGCTTTACCTGTGGATGTTTGCCTGCATCTGTATTTTGGGGCTCGTTGTTTTTGTTTACATGTACAACAAGAGACAGCGTTTCCTGCTGCAAATGAAAAGTCAGAATATGATTGCCACTTTGCGTATGGAGAATATCCGTAACCGGGTTTCCCCCCATTTCATTTTTAACATTCTGAACCGTGAGATGGGAAACTACACCGATGAGCAGGCCGGAAATATGCGTGGTTGGTAAAGCTGATGCGGCGCAACCTGGAACTGACCGAACAGCTGTGCGTTACCATGGCCGAGGAACTGGACTTTGTCAATACGTTTATCAACCTGGAACGTGAAGCATTGGGAGATAGCTTTATACTGTCCACATCCATAGATGCTGCCATCCATCTTGACCAAGAAATACTTCCTTCCATGATGATACAGATTCCGATAGAAAATGCCATCAAGCATGCCCTGAAGGACAAAGAGGGGATGAAAAGACTGTGGATTGATATCAAGAAGACCGGGGAGGGAATCTGCGTCAAGGTGCGTGACAATGGGGGAGGTTACCGGATAAACAGTGCCAACCATGGTACAGGCACCGGTATAAAAGTGATTCTTCAAACCATACAGTTGTTGAACGCCAACAATAAAAAGCATATCGACATATCCATAACCAATGTGCAGCTGGAAGACGGAGAAACCGGTTGCGAGTTTGCTGTCTTCCTGCCCCAAGGCTATGATTATAATTTGAAAAAGATGGTTTAGTTATTATTTTTGCTAGGATAGTGTCCGAAACGGTCGCTATAGTTCCATAACCGGAGTGTCGGGTTTGTGCGTTAAAACATGTTTTAATACTTTTGTTCCGTTAATAACTAAAGCAGGATTGTTTACTATGGATAAACTATACAGGGTCGTAATAATTGATGATGATGAGTTCTCTGCGGACAATCTTTGTCTGGAGCTGAAGAAATATAACAGGCTGTCTATAGACGGATGGCACGTAACGGTGCGAATGGCCGGAAACTGCTGGAAAAGGTTCATCCGGACTTGCTGTTTCTGGACGTGGAATTGCCGGACATGAAGGGCATGGAACTGCTGGAACAGCTAAGGGGGGCAATCACTTGGAATATGCAGATTGTGTTCTATACAGCTTATGATAAGTACATGATTTATGCTATTCGTGGGGCAGCTTTCGACTACTTGCTGAAGCCTATAGATAAGAAGGAGCTGGAAGGATCATTGACCGCTTCATGAAAAAGGCGGAAGAGTCGGCAGCCGCATCTTTGGTTATCCTCCGCGTGTGTATTCGGCCGGCGAGCATACTTTTATGATATCCACACCCATCAATGACTTGCGCATTCTGCGCTCCATTGACATCGGTTTTTCCGTTATAACTCCGACCGGAAACTGTGGGAAGTGGTGCTGAACAACCAGCTGCCTTTGCTGCTGAAGAAAAATACTACGGCCGATCATATCAAGGGATATGACTCCTGCTTCGTCCAGATCCATCAGTCGTATATCATTAATATCAATTATCTGATGATGATTAAGGAGAACCGCTGCGTCATGTTTCCCCCGTTTGAGAATATTACGGAACTTCAGGTTTCCAAGAAGTTCAGAAAAGAATTGCAGGATAGGTTTTATTTGTTGTAGTGAATCTATTGATGACGTTGAAAATACAAGTTTATAGAAAGTGATTTTAAGTCACAGTGGAAAAGCAGGAGTCGTGAGATTGCTGCTTTTTTTTGTTTTTAGTGCTTAATTTTCCCTTTGCGGTATATGGAAATGAGGCTATATAGTCGTTAATTTAGATAGAATAGTATGCTTGTTAGGCTGTTTGATACTTCTCTTGGTTTTGTGAATTTGTAAAATGACGTTAATTGTTTTTCTTTGAAGCCGCATAAGGTTAAAAAAAGACATGTATATGAATGAAGTAAAAAAGTAATATTGTTTTTATTATGCTGTGCTATACCTTTTAGTTTTTATGCACAGAAGCGCGCCAAAATGCTGTAACAAAGAAATGGGGATATGAGCAGACCGAAAATAAAGGATGGTGGGAAAATTCAAAATATAGGGGTAATTCTATGTTTGGTGGATGGGATGCGGCTTTAGTAAATCAGGATTATGAGATAAATTGGTTGATTTCTCCACAATATGAAGGGGTGACCAAGAGATTTACAGAAAGTTGGCAGGAGTAGTTTTAGGAGGAAAGTAGGTTTTATAGACATACACAATCGTTTTATAATTAAACCGCAGTTTGAAAATGCAGATGATATTCATGGATTTAATTTAGGACTGTCTGCGGTAAAGAAGAATGGCAAGTTTGGCTTTATAAATAAAAAAGGAGAATTTGTCATTGAACCTCAATTTGATTACGCTGATAATTTAGAGATAACATGTTGGCTACAATCAAGCAAGATGGTAAGTTCGGGGCTATTAATTTAAGGGGAGAAATCGTTGTCCCATGTAAATATATTCTAGAAGAAGCAATGATAAGCGTTCCTATATCCAATAAGGTATATCGCCAGAAACAAGAAGAAGTGAAAAATGCGAAAGGGAACGGTGATTTTGATGATTTGCTTGATAAAATCGCTGAATGTAGCAGAGAGGTCAATGAAAAAATTAATAATCCTGGAGCAGAAGTTATAACCGATTCTCTCAGAATAAGGGAAGATAATGGTAAAATGGGCCTTGTAGTGGGAGGACAAACTGTAATTCCTACAGAATATGAGGAACTTATAATAGCAGAAGATGGATTTGTTCTTGCTTGCAAGCAGGATAAATGGGGGGCTTTGGATATATATGGGCGTACTATATTGCCTTGTGTTTATCAATGGGTATATTATGATGTATCGGCAAAGGTCTGGATTGCCAAAAGTCTTGCAATGGGGCTATATAATAGTCAAGGTGCTTTATTACTACCGGGAAGGATTGATTATATAGGTAGTTTTGTGGATGGCAAAGCACCTGTTTGGCTGAATTCCGTACTCGGTTGGATAGATACGAAGGGACAACTCTCTGATGGCTTTGCAGAGGATGTGACAGAATCCTTTTGAAAGAAGAAAAAAGGGAGTGGCAGGTGCTTGGGGTATGTTTAATTTATTGACAGATTTGATTCCGGACTATGCCATGGCCCACTATTATATGGGAAAAGGGCAAGTGACTGATGGCATTTATTCTAAAGGAATGGAGCATCTGAAGATAGCGGCAGAATTGGATCCGGATAATGGAGAAGTAGCGTTAGCGCTGAAGCAAGCCAAAAAGGACAAGAAGAAAAGAACGTTGAATACGATTGGTTACATTGCAAGTGTGCATAATGATTTGGAATCTACAAACTCTAATTCTTTTAAAGATGAAAGCAGAAATCAAAATAAGCCTTCATCCGGAATTAATCTGGGAGTTTCTATGGATGAGGTAGATGCCTTGGTGGGTCTACAGCTACTGCTATAGCAGGAGGTAGTAATCATTGTGGTTTTTTGAAATATGTGTTAGAAGATCTTGAAGAAAAGATTCAGAAGAATACGGGCGAATTGATGGGAGAGTATTATCGGAAAGTGAAGGATGAATATTTGCAGTTTGCCGGTAAAGAAGGGTGTGAACAATAATATATAATTAAAGAATAGAATTATGAGAGTAATGAATGTGAAATTTGTCGGTAGAATCATTATGACGGTTCTTTTTGTATTCATCTGTATTGGAGCGCACGCAGGTGATGACCCTTTAAAATATGAGATAGAGGGAGAAGGAGTAGGTGCACAAGGTATTTATTTGGTAAAAGTGACAGTAATCCAGAAGAAAAGTAAATTGGATGTCGATGTGATCAAGAAGTGTGCAGTTCATGGGGTGCTTTTTAAAGGATTTTCCAGCCAGACTTCACGCACCCGGCAGAAACCTTTGGCAGGAAGTATGGTGGTAGAACAGCAACATCAGGATTATTTTGATGTCTTTTTCCAAAAAGGAGGTTCTTACATGAATTTGCCAATATGGTAGGAGAGAATCTTTCAGTGGTGAAGATGGGAAAGCAGTATCGAATTTCAGCAGTGGTTTCCGTTGCGAAAGACGCCCTCTATCAAGAGCTGGTATCAGCCGGAGTTATTAAAGGACTAAATAATGGATTTTAGCTTATGTATAAGAGGTTGATTGTTACTTTTCTGATACTGGCTGACGGATTATTGTCTGCTTTTGCCCGGCAGGCTCGTGATGTGATTAATCTGAATAATGGTAACTTGTATCATTGAAATTAGACTATGAATTTTAAAGAAGAAAAAATTATGAAACATCTGTTTTATACGTGGAAATTGGGATGTCTGCTTTTACTTATCCTTGCCGGATGCAGCAGCAAAAAAAGTGTTTCTTCCTATCATTCCTTTGAGAGTGAATGTTTGGGAGTAGAACTGGATGGGTCGGAAACACTTCGCGCCTGGGCAGAGGGAAAAATCGTACAGATGCTATAGAGCAGGCAAAGAAAATGCAGTAAGAGATGTCTTGTTCAAAGGTGTTGTTGCCGGTAGTCGTGAATGTAGTGTGCGCCCTTTGATAACAGAAGTGAATGCACAGGAACGGTATGCATCTTATTTTAACGACTTTTTTAGAGACGGAGGGGAATATCTGAAGTATGTAAGTATGGAAGATAAGAAAACAAATTCTAACACGAAGGCTTCTAATAAAACCCAAATTTCTTATTCCACTACGGTGCGTGTGCTTCGTTCTCAATTACAGCAGAAACTGATAGAAGATAAAATTTTAAAACCATAAAGACAGAAAAACATGAAAAAATTATATGCTATTTTATTTCTTGTAGCACTTATACACACCGGAGTGTATGGGCAGGCTAAAAACCCACCATTATGGTTGTTCCCGCTAATGTGTGGTGTACCCATAATGGTTATACACAAAAATATAACAATCAAGGCACTATTACTGAAATTCCGGATTATAAAAAGGCATTGGATAATGATTTGAACTTGGTGAATGTCATAACGAAAATAGGTGAATTGATGGCTGAAAAAGATTTTCCGTTGAAGGATATGGCATCTTCTATTCGTTCCATAGAGCAGAGTTCGGCGGAACATGAGATGACTACCAGTTCTACTTCGGGAGCTTCACTGGCAGAGTCTCCTTTGGATCGGTTAATGAATAGAGCTAAAGCTGATATTCTGATTGAAGTAGTTTGGAATATTAATACAATGGGTCCCAAACGTTCTGTTACTTATACTTTGCGAGGCTTGGATGCCTACACTAATAAGCAGGTCGCAGCGACGCAAGGTACGGGAGAACCTTCTATGGCTGCTAAGTGGCAGTATTGTTGGAAGAAGCGGTAGTAGACAAGATGGATGCTTTCGTAAGTCAATTACAGAAACATTTTGATGATTTGATGGCTAATGGCCGTGAAGTGGCATTTAGAAGTCCGTGTGTTTGATAATGGGAGCGGCGTTAATTTGGAAGTGAATTTGGGGGCTGAACTACAGGAAATCATAGAAGATTGGGTGGCGCAGAATACGGTGCTCATCGTTTTAGTTTAACTGATGCAACTGAGAATATGATGCTTTTTGAGCAGGTACGCATTCCGCTTTATCGTGAAAATGGAATGGCTAGAGATACAAGAAGCTTTGCAAATGATTTGCGCAAATATCTCAATCAGAAAGCCAATCTTACCTGCAAAGTAATGACGAAAGGGTTAGGTAAAGCTGAATTGGTTATCGGAGAAAAATAGAAAAGATATGAAAATAAGGAATATGATATTTGCCGCTTGGTGCGCATGTTGTGCCATCTCTGTGGCAGCACAGGATTGTGAGATAAGCCTTACCATAGCTAAAGCTGCCCAGAAAGAGGAACTTCCATCCCAGGTACAAGAGATTTTAGGAAATCGTTTAGCTGCGGCAGTGGCCGGTCAGGGGAGTGTTGCCAATTCCAATTTTACACCATTCTTTATCACAGCTAAGACCAATACTTTATATAAGGAAACATTGTCCGGTCCTCCTGTCAGTACAGCGCTTACTGTTCAATTGACTTTGTATATAGGCGATGCAGTAGGGCAGAAAGTATTTTCTACTCTCACTGTGGATGCAAAAGGAGTAGGTACTAATATTAACCGGGCATATATCAATGCTTTCCGTGCAATAAATGGCAATAACGTGAAAATACAAGAATTTATACGCGAAGGGAAAGAAAAAATTATCTCTTGGTATAATAGTAATTACAGGCAAATATTGGTAAAAGCGCAAAAAAGTGCTTCTATGCATGAGTATGATGCTGCATTGTATTATGTTACCTCTATTCCTGAATGTTGTGTCGGCTATGAGGAAGCTAGTAACTGATAGACACTTATTATACTCAATATGTGAATTATAATTGTCAATTGATTATGCAATACGCCAGATCCGAATGGGCGAAGTCACCCGATGCGGAAGGTGCTTCAAAGGCTTTTGACTGGTTGGTTTTCATTGAACCGGGAAGCAGTTGTGAAGGTGAAGCTAAAGCTTTGTATAATGAAATAAAGCAAAAGGTGACCAGTGATTGGAATTTTGAGAATCGTGAGAAATATAAGGATGAAGTGGGGCTGAAAAAGCAGAGGATAGAAGCTGCCAGAGCTATAGGTGTAGCATTTGGTAATGGGCAGCAACCGGTTACTACTAATATTACTTGGCTCCATTAATTCAAGTTCAAATGATTTTAAATAAAGAGAATATGAGAAATAAAAAAGTTATCCTAATTCTATGTCTGCTGGTGCTGGTCAGTGGCTCTGTGCAAGCTCAGAGGTTGAAGGCCGTGCAGAATGAAAAGGGGCGTTATGGCTTTATGACGGAAGACGGGACGGTAGTGATAAAATATAAATATGATGAAGCTACTCCCTTTAAAGACGGTATCGCTAAAATAGGAAAAGATGGAAAATACAGTCTGATTAATGAAGATGGTGAAATCATTACAAAACGGAAATATACATATATCGGTGAATTTTATAACGGGGTTTGCCCCGTCGCTGAAGGTGGAAATACTAAAAAAGGAGTAATGCTAACCACGGGTGGGCTCATAGGCAATAAAGCTAGTAGCAATACAGGTGAAAAATGGGGGTTGATTGATAAAACAGGTAAGGAAATCCTGAAAACCGATTATGAAGCAATGGGAGATTTGAATAAGAAACTGATATATGTCTTGAAAGGCAAGAAGTTCGGGTTCATTGATTCAGCTGGCAATATCATAGTGAAGCCTACTTATAATTTATTGGCAGTTTCAATAACCAAGGAATCTGTTGGGTTAATATCGGTGGCAAATACGATAAAAAGAACAACATGGTGTCTAAAGGTAAATTCGGGTTAATCAATGAAAATGGGCGGGAAATAATTCCTGCCAAGTATGAAGATGTGGGTAACTTCCCTGTTTTGCGAGATAAGAAAACCGGAGCTTTGCTTGATGAGGCTGCCTTTTATACCAAGGCAGACCAGTCTGCATTTCCGGCTACCAAGCAGGAAATACAGAGCTTGCTGCTTCCCAAACCTCATGCCGCTGAGTCCCAGTTGCCTTCATCAAGGTCGATTATTTTTATTTCATTAATAAGAAATCCCAAGGTTGGTAGATATCCATGGAAATACTATTATTCCTTTAACTGCCAATCAGGCTATTCTTCCTCCTTCAGACAATATGCTTAGGCTTGCTAAAGTGGAAAAGAAGCAAATAGCTAAAGCTTATTATGATTTGGATGCTGAAGTGATGGTCAGAATATCTTCTTCAGAAAAGGGAAAGTTTGGAGCTTTCAGCCATAATTTAGCTCCGGTTTCATTGGATGATGAATTGTATTTCATAGATAAAAAGGGGAACAAGGTGATTGGTGGCCTGTCAAAGGCTTTCCTGAGTAATGAAGGATACCGGGTGGTACAAAAGGGATCGGCTTTTGGCGCTATTGATTCTACAGGGGCAGTTGTTATTTCTATTGAATATACCAATTCGCTTACCAGTGTGAACAATGGACGTTTGGGAGTACAAAAAAATGCTTCTTGGTTTTATGTGGATATGAAAGGACAAATCGTATCCGATAAGTATGACCGTATAGGCAATTTTTCATCAGGGGTATGCATCCGTATGCCTGAACAAATTATGGGGGGCTATTGATTTGCAGAACCGGGTTGTCGTTCCTTTAGAGTGGCAAGGTGTAGCTCCTATAGTCGATCCGAAATTGATATGGGTGAAAAAGGATAACCTGTATTATCTTTATGATGGGGTGCAAAAGTCTGTTCGTCTGAAGCAGGGATTTGCCAATGCGTCCAACTTTGATAATGAGATGGCTTATGTGATGTCTGATGGAAAGTGGGGGATTATTGATCCGGATGGCAAGGTACTGGTGCCTTGCTTGTTCGAGAAAGAAGAGGATATGGTCTTGGCCAAACAATATATGTTAGCGGAAGACAAGAAGAACTTGACCGAAGTAGAGGCTCTTCGAGTGATTGCACGTTTTGACCCGGATACAAATATGTTTAAGATAACCTCTGTCATTCCGGATAAACATTGGGATTATTAATTATTGAATGTTTGAAAAATGAAAAGATTCATTATAATACAGCTGTTGGCGGTGGTATTCGCCGCTCAAATTCAAGCCCAGGGAGACGGCGAAATAAAATATCGCCGCAGTTCTCTTTATAGCATGATGATCAATCACGAAGGAAGAGAATTTGGTGATGAAATAAAGGATGTTTTTCTCAAAATTCCTGTTCCTGATAAATACAATAACCATGATTTAAGTGTAAAAGTAATCTATACTTCTGAAAAGAAATTGGATAAAAACCATGAGGAGATAGATGAATTTATCAGAAACAATGGTATTGCCAGCCGTATGGTAGGACGCTGGTTTAACCGTGATTACATGACAGGGATCTGTGATGTGGAACTGGTGAAAGAACGAGGGCTGTATAACGCTTCCGAACTGGACAAGGCTCTGGCATCCAAGACTCAACGCGGAAACGCTCTGCTGGAAGATGCCGGTGAGGACTTGATTGGAAATACTTTTCTTATTGTGAATGACATTCGCTATATTGACCGTTCAAAAGGTTCAAGTGTGTGGGGAGGAATTGTCAAAGGACTGGGTGCGGCAGCGGCTATTTACACCGGTGAGACATCCTATATGGATTTAGGTAATTCTACGGGAGATATGGTTGCATCCTATAAGGGGTTTAAAGTAAATATTGATACTTATCTCTATCAACTGGTTTGGGATGAAGAGACTGCAACAAATTCTATACTCAATATTATACTGATAAGGATAATAAGGAGAAGGTGAATGCTTTCAATAATAACCGTAAGATGTTCAAGTTGAAGTATGTGGGCAGCCAGCATAGTGATGGAAGTAACACTTCTTTTTGGGTATTAACTTGGATGAGCCCCAGCAAATGGTGCGAAAGGCATGCCAACGTGCCATTGATGAAAATATAGCGAGTCTGCAAAAGAATTTTGACCAGTTCAAAGTGAATACTCCCTTAATCAGTGTTTCTCCCCTGAAAGCTTATATTGGCTTGAAAGAGGGAGTCACTGAAAAGTCTAAATTTGAAGTGCTGGAAGCTGAATTGAGCAAAGAAGGCAAAATGACTTATAAGCGTGTAGGAGTGATTCAGCCTAAGGAAAATCTGATTTGGGATAATCGCTATATGGCTTCCGAGGAACAGGCTTATGGTTCGGACTTTGGTTTTACCACTTTCCGAAAGTATCGGGTGGCGATTTTTATCCGGGAATGTTGATTCGTGAAATAAAATAAGTGTTTAAGTTAGCCGGCTTCGTCAACAGAAGTGAAAATTG
>ENA-OQHP01000218-OQHP01000218.1-human-gut-metagenome-genome-assembly--contig:-NODE-218-length-19357-cov-4.064483_pt1 | contig 19357 bp, 22 predicted proteins | sample MGYA00242563_ERZ504717 | MGnify/ENA primary metagenome ERZ504717 (study PRJEB26092, sample SAMD00036212) | human gut metagenome | host: Homo sapiens | study: EMG produced TPA metagenomics assembly of... | reverse complement strand
TTTAAAATTAGAAAAAACACTTGCATTTGAGGCGGTGTTGTTGTATTATGTTGTTAAAGGCAAAGGCGTCTGAAATGTATAGGGATACTATACCATTTCGGGCGCTTTTTATATCAAAAAATATTTATAGCATATTAATTTAAGAAAGGATTGGTTTTGTGATTCAGAATGGTTTGCCACAAAAGCAGGGTTTATATGACCCTCGTTTTGAACATGATAACTGTGGTATCGGTTGTCTTGTAAACATTAAGGGTAAGAGGTCTCACAGCATTGTAAATGATGCTATTGAAATCCTCAAGAACTTAGCACACAGAGGTGGTGTCGGTAGTGAGCCTGATACAGGCGATGGTGCTGGTATCTTAATTCAAATTCCTCATAAGTTTATGAAGAAAGTCTGTGACAACGACTCCATTAATCTTCCTAAGGAAGGCGACTACGGTGTAGGTATGCTTTTCTTATCTCCTGATACAGATACAAGAATGAATTCTCTTGCTAAGTTACAGGGTATTATTGAAGAAGAAGGTATGGAGTATCTGGGTTACAGAGAAGTTCCAACTTATTCAGAATGTATTGGTGCATCAGCTAGAGAGGCTATGCCTCACATTGTCCAGGTATTCATTAAGCGTCCTGAAAATGTAGAAGCTGGTATGGCATTTGAAAGAAAGCTTTTTGTTGTATTAAAGCGTTCAGAAAAAGAAATCAGATATTGTGAAGGCGAAAGAGATAGCTACTTCTACTTTGCATCTCTTTCTGCAAAGACTATTGTATACAAGGGTATGCTTACTCCAGACCAGGTAACTCGTTTCTATCTTGACCTTATGGACCTTGATATGACAACAGCTATTGCTCTTGTACATAGCCGTTTCTCTACTAATACATTCCCTAGTTGGGAAAGAGCACATCCTAACAGATACATTATCCACAATGGCGAAATTAACACTATCAGAGGTAATGTAAACTGGACAAATGCTCGTCAGAAAATGTTTGAAACTGACGCATTTGGTGATGATATTAAAAAGATTTATCCTGTTATTAATGAAGACGGTTCAGACTCAGCTATGCTTGATAACTACTTGAATATGCTTACACTTTCAGGTATTCCAATGGCACAGGCTGTTATGATGGCTATTCCTGAACCTTGGGAAAATGATGAAACAATGGACCCAGACAAGAGAGCTTTCTATGAGTACAACTCTACTTGTGGCGAACCTTGGGACGGTCCAGCTGCTATTGCATTTACTGATGGCGACATTGTAGGTGCAACACTTGATAGAAATGGTTTAAGACCTGCAAGATACTATGTAACTAAAGACGATATGCTTATTTTATCTTCTGAAGTTGGTGTTCTTGATGTTGATGATTCTAGCATTATTGCTAAGAAGCGTCTTGAACCAGGCAAAATGCTCCTTATTGATACTAAGCAGGGCAAGATTATTCCTGATGAAGAAGTAAAGGGCGAAATTGCTAAACAGCACCCATACAAGAAGTGGGTTGAAGAAAATCTTCTTGATATTGACAATATTAAAACTGGTAATAAGGTTTACCATTGGGAAGATGTTGTTGACCAGATTAAGAAAGATGCAGAATCTCATTCTTATGGCGAACTTATGCAGAACAAGCTTATTGAGCTTGAAACATTGTTTGTAAACAAGGAAAATAACTTTGAAAGCAAACTTGACCTTCTTACTAAGCAGAAAGCCTTTGGCTACACTTGGGAAGATATTGATATGACATTAAAGCAGATTGTGGAAACAGGTACAGACCCTATTCATGCAATGGGTACAGATACTCCGCTTGCTGTTCTTTCTGATAAGCCACAGCTTTTATACAACTACTTCCAGCAGCTTTTTGCACAGGTTACAAACCCTCCTATTGATGCAATAAGAGAAAAGATTGTAACAAGTACAATTACTTATTTAGGTGGAGAAAAGAACTTATTAAAGGCAGAACCTCAGAACTGCAAGAGAATAAGATGTAATTCTCCTATACTTACAAATAAGGAAATGGCAGACTTAAAGGCTATTAAAGAAAATGACTTTAAGGCAGTTACTATTTCTATGTTATATAATCCAAAGGAAGAAAATGGTCTTGAAACTGCTCTTGATAAGATGTTCGAGGCTGTTGATATTGCTATGGACAATGATTACAACATCATTGTATTATCTGATAAGGGCGTAGATGAAAACAAGTGTGCAATTCCTGCACTTTTAGCTGGTGCTGGTGTTCATCATCACTTAATCAGAAACGGTAAGAGAATGAATGCAAGCATCATTCTTGAAACTGGCGAACCACGAGAAGTACACCATTTTGCTGTTCTTCTTGGTTATGGTGTTAATGCTGTTAATCCATATCTTGCTTATGAAACATTAACAGATATGGCTGAAAATAAATACTTTGATAAGACAGCTGACGAGGCTGTTAATATTTACAGAAATGTTGTTACAAGTGGTATCGTAAAGATTATGTCTAAGATGGGTATTTCTACAATACAGTCTTATCAGGGTGCTCAGATTTTCGAAGCCCTTGGCGTTAGCGAAAGCGTTGTAGATAAATACTTCACAGGTACTGTAACAAGAATCGGTGGTATTGATATTAACCAGATTGATAAGGAAGCTCAGTTGCGTCACGAAAAGGCATTTGACCCATTAAAGAAGGTTGATGCTCTTGAAGCTGGTGGTAACTACAAGTGGAGAAAAGATGGCGAATGTCATATGTTCAATCCAAAGAGCATTTATCTTCTCCAGAGAGCTTGTCGTGAGGGCGATTACAAACTTTACAAAGAGTTTGCAGCTATGGAAAACGACACAAGCAAACAGCTTTTCAGAATCAGAGGTATGCTTGATATTAAGACAGTTGAAAAGCCAATTAATATTGATGAAGTTGAATCTGTAGAATCTATTGTAAAGAGATTTAAGACAGGTGCAATGAGCTACGGTTCTATTTCTAAGGAAGCTCACGAATGTATGGCAATAGCTATGAATAGACTTGGTGGTAAGTCTAACTCTGGTGAAGGTGGCGAAGAAGCTGAAAGATTTACACCAGATGAAAATGGCGATTTAAGACGCTCAGCTATTAAGCAGGTTGCCAGCGGTAGATTTGGTGTAACAATTCACTACTTACAGAATGCTGTTGAAATTCAGATAAAGATGGCACAGGGTGCTAAGCCAGGTGAAGGTGGTCACTTACCAGGTAAGAAAGTTTACCCATGGATTGCTAAGGCTAGAAACTCAACTCCAGGTGTAAGCCTTATTTCTCCTCCACCACACCACGATATTTACTCAATCGAAGATTTAGCTCAGCTTATTCACGATTGTAAGAATGCCAACAGAGATGCAAGAATTTCTGTAAAGCTTGTTTCTGAAGCAGGTGTTGGTACTATTGCTGTTGGTGTTGCTAAGGGTAGAGCTGATGTTATCTTAATTAGTGGTTATGACGGTGGTACAGGTGCTGCTCCAAGAACAGGTATCCGTCACGCAGGTCTTCCATGGGAATTAGGTGTTGCTGAAACTCATCAGGCACTTCTTATGAACAACCTTAGAAACAGAGTTGTTATTGAAACAGACGGTAAGTTATTACTGGTAGAGATGTAGCTGTTGCTTGTCTTTTAGGTGCTGAAGAATTTGGTTTTGCTACTGGTCCACTTATTACTATGGGCTGTGTAATGATGAGAGTTTGTAACCTTGATACTTGTCCAGTTGGTGTTGCTACTCAGAATCCAGAATTAAGAGCTAAGTTCAAGGGTAAGCCAGAATATGTTGAAAACTTTATGAGATTTATTGCTCAGGATTTAAGAGAATGGATGGCTAAGATTGGCGTTAAGAGTATTAACGAAATGGTTGGTCATGTTGAAAAGCTTGCTCCTAGAAAGAACATCAACAACTGGAAAGCTAAGAATGTTGACCTTGCTGGTATGCTTTATCAGCCAAAGATTTGCTCTAACGATTATGAAAGATACTTCAATGTTAAGCAGGACCACGAGCTTGAAAAGTGCCTCGATGTAAATGCTATTGTAAGACTTTGTCAGCCGGCTATTAAGAATGGTAAGAAGATTAGTGCATCTCTTGGTATTTCTAATACTGATAGAGTTTGCGGTACTATTCTTTCAAGCGAAATCACAAAGGTTTACGGTGTTGAAGGTCTTCCAGAAGACACTATCAACCTTGAATTTGTTGGTTCAGCAGGTCAGAGTTTTGGTGCATTCCAGAACCATGGTGTTACAATGAAACTTTACGGCGACTCTAATGACTACATTGGTAAGGGTCTTTCAGGCGGTAAGATTATAGTAGTTCCTCATAAGGATGCTAAGTTCGTAGCCGAAGATAATGTTATTATTGGTAATGTAGCATTCTATGGTGCTATTGATGGTGAAGCTATATCAACGGTATGGCAGGCGAAAGATTCTGTGTAAGAAATTCTGGTATTTCTGCTGTAGTAGAGGGTATCGGTCATCATGGTTGTGAATATATGACTGGTGGTAGAGTTGCTATACTTGGTAAGACAGGTATTAACTTGGTGCTGGTATGAGTGGTGGTATAGCTTATGTATACAACTACGATGGTAAGTTTGAATCAAGATGCAATAAGAGTGGTCTTTTACTTGAAGAAATGGTAGAAGATAAGGATATTGCAGAATTAAAGAAGGTTAATTGAAAATCATCTTAAATATACAAATTCTAAGAGAGCTAAGGCAATACTTGAAAACTGGGATACAGAATACAAGAAGTTTGTAAAGGTTATTCCTCAGGCTTATAAGGAAATGATTACAGAAATTGAAAAGTGTAAGGCTGCTGGTATGACAGATGAAGAAGCTAGATTAGATGCTTTCAGACTTGTAAGTCATACTGCTCCAGCTGCTACAAAGACTGAAAGGAGTGCTGTAAATGGGTAAGCCAACCGGTTTTATGGAATATGAAAGAAAATTACCTCAGGATAGAGAACCTGAGGTAAGAATGAAGGATTGGGAAGAATTTCACACTCATTGTAGCCTTGAAGAACTTCAGACACAGGGTGCTAGATGTATGAACTGTGGTGTACCATTCTGTCACACTGGTGACAGATTGGTAGGCGGTTGCCACTTAACAACCTTATTCCAGAATGGAATGATCTTGTTTATCATGGCAAAATTGAAGAAGCATACCACAGACTTTGTAAAACAAGTAATTTCCCTGAATTTACAGGTAGAGTCTGTCCTGCACTTTGCGAGGGTTCTTGTACTTTAGGTATGAATGAACCAGCCGTAACTGTAAAGAATATTGAAGTTCATATTATTGATACAATGTTCAAGGAAGGCAAGGTTAAGCCTAGAATTCCTAAGAAGTCTACAGAAAAGAGAGTTGCAGTTGTAGGTTCTGGTCCTTCAGGTCTTGCTTGTGCAGATATTTTAAATCAGCTTGGTCATAAGGTTACTGTATTTGAAAGAAACGATAGAATTGGTGGTCTTTTAATGTACGGTATTCCTAATATGAAGTTGGATAAGAAAATCGTTCAAAGAAGAGTAGATATTCTTGAAAAAGAAGGTATTACATTTGTTACTAATACTGAAATTGGCAAGAACTATCCTGCTGCTAAGATTATGAGCGAATTTGATGCCGTTGTTCTTTGCTGTGGTGCTACAAAGGCTAGAGATTTAGTAGCAGAGGGCAGAGAAGAAACAAAGGGTATTCACTTTGCTGTTGATTTCCTCAAAGCTAATACAAAGAGCCTTTTAGACTCAGGTTTAAAGGATAGAAATTATATTAGTGCAGAGGGTAAAGATGTTATCATTATTGGTGGTGGCGATACTGGTACTGACTGCTGTGCTACTTCTATCAGACATGGCTGTAAGAGCGTAACTCAGATTGAAATTATGCCAGAAGCTCCAGAGGGTAGAACAGCCGGCAACCCATGGCCACAATGGCCAAGAGTAAAGAAGACAGATTACGGTCAGGAAGAATCTATCTTCAAATTTGGCAAAGACCCTAGAGAATACCTTACAACAGTTAAGAAAGTTGTTCCAGACGAAAAGGGCAATATTAAGGAAGTTCATACTGTAAAGGTAGAATGGAAAAATGAAAATGGCAGAATGATACCTCACGAAGTTAAGGGTAGTGAAAAGGTATGGCCTTGCCAGTTACTTCTTATTGCTATGGGCTTTACAGGTCCAGAAGATACTCTTATTAAGCAGTTCTCTCTTGATACTGATAACAGAGGTAATGTTAAGGCTAATGAAGAAGACCATAAGACAAGTACAAAGGGTATCTTTGTTGCAGGCGATATGCGTAGAGGTCAGTCACTTGTAGTATGGGCTATTCACGAAGGTAGAGAAGCAGCTAAGGCTTGCGATGCTTACCTTAATAGATAAAAATGTGCTACATAACATATAGATAATGAAAAATATGTGTTATAACACAGAAAATACTTGAAAAATATAAATTATATGCTATAATTATATAACCAAAGCCCCCGAATGGAGACATCGGGGGCTTGTTGTTTGATGCTTACGCCGATGATGGTTTTGCCATTGTTGGCGTCATTTTTTTACAGAAATTTTGACAATAAAAGTCAAAATATTGTAAAGGGTATTTTTTAATGGAAAAGTTTAACATTTTTATGTAATTTTTCTGTAAAAATATAAATTTGTACTATAAATTTTATAAATTTTACAGATATATTAAATAGAAATATGCAACATAAAATTGTTGGTTTCGTTGTTTAAATTTTTGGGTTATTTTGTGTTTCTACTTATTAAATTGTGTATTTTTGCCATATAAAACATAATCTAGTTAGAATTCTATGCAAAAATATGGAAAAATGTAACAGCAAATTAACTGTAACTTTATGGAATTTTAAAGGCTGTAAATTGTTGACTTTTAAAAAATAAAGCATTAAAATATCTTATTGATATTAGACTGTATAGGGAGGTGAGCCTATGGAGGAACTGTCCAAGGATATGATAGGGGCTTTGAATAATAAAGCTTACGTCATTGGTGGACTGAATATTCCAGAATCAGTAATTATCACTTGGTGTATTATGGCTTTTCTGGTCATAGTATCAATCCTTTTCACGAGAAATTTAAAGATTGTTCCATCTAAGCCACAAATGGTTGTAGAAGCAATCGTTGGGTTTATAAACAATTTCTTTACAGAACTTCTCGGAGAAAGAGGCAAGAAGTACATACCTTATTTAGGTACAGTTCTTATTTATCTTGGTGTAGCTAATACAATAGGTTTGTTTGGCATTACACCACCTACTAAGGATATAAATATGACAACTGCTCTTGCCTTAATGAGTATCCTACTTATTGAAGGTAGCGGTATTTACGAAAAGGGCATTAAAAAATGGCTACATCATTTTGTGGAACCAATTCCTATTGTAGCTCCTATTAATGTTCTTGAGGTCTTTATTCGTCCATTATCACTTTGTATGCGACTTTTTGGTAACATACTTGGTGGCTTTATAGTAATGGAGCTTTTAAAGCATGTGTGTGCCGTTCTTATACCATTACCATTTAGTTTCTACTTTGACATTTTTGATGGTGGTATTCAGGCATATGTATTTGTATTTTTGACTTCTTTGTTTATGAAAGAAAACTTAGAGGACTAAAAACTTAAAAATTATATTTTTTATTAAGGAGATGTTTTATTTATGTTAGTTGCAGTTGGTGCAGGTATTGCAGTATTAACAGGTTTAGGCGCAGGTATTGGTATTGGTTTGGCTACTTCTAAGGCAGTAGATGCTATTGCTAGACAGCCGGAAGCAGAAGGTAAGATTACAAAGAACCTTCTTTTAGGTTGTGCCCTTGCAGAAGCAACAGCTATTTACGGTTTCGTTATTGCCGTAATGTGTATTTTATTCTTAAAGTAAGATATAAGGAGTGAGACTATATGTTAACATTTAATATAAGTATTCTTTATAATGTGATTAACATTCTAGTCTTGTTCGTTTTGCTTAAAATATTCCTTTTTAAACCTGTTACTGAAATTATGGAAAAAAGAAAAGCTATGATTCAGCAGGATTTAGATGATGCTAAAAAGGCTAAAGATGATGCAGAGCAGATGAAGGGTGAATACGAAAATACTCTTAACAGTGCTAAAAATCAGGCAGCTGATATTGTAAAAGATGCTAAGACAAGAGCCGAAGTTGAATACAATAGCATTATTGAACAGGGCAACAAAGATGCAGCAGCTATTATGGCTAATGCAGACAAGACTATTGCTCAGGAAAAGGAAAGGGCTATTAAACAGTCTAAAGCAGAAATGGCTGATTTGGCTATTAGTATGGCAAGTAAACTTGTTGAAAAAAATGTGGACGCTACAACAAATAAAAAGCTCATTGATGACTTTTTATCTGAGGCAGGTGACACTCAATGACAAATTTGGCCCAAGACTACGGCAAATTGCTTTTTCAGTTGAATTATCCTACTGAAACTGTTGAGAATTTCTATAATATCCTTAATGGAAGTGATGAACTTCTTACAGCGTTGGATAATCCTACTGTAACTAAAGCAGTAAAACACAATATAATAGATAAAATTTTTGATAAGGAAGTTTCTTCCTTTGTAAAATGTCTTTGCGATAACGGTAGAATTACAAGTTATGCAGAGGTTTACCAAGTATATAAAGAACTTATTGATGATAAAGAGGGAATTTAAAAGCTACTCTTTTTGTTACTGAAAATCCAGATGATGACGAATTAAAGGGTATGGAAAATATGCTCAAGTCAAAATACAACAAGGAAAAAGTTAATATTTCTGTTGTAAATGACCCTGAACTCATTGGTGGATTTATTCTCAAGGTTGGGGATATTGAGTATAATAAGAGCTTTAAATATACTTTTAATAAATTAAAACAAAAATATGATTGGAGGTGAGCAGGGTGAGTAATATTAATCCAGAGGAGATTATATCTGTATTAAAAAGCGAAATAGAAGACTATGACGTGAAAACTGAAATACAGGAAACAGGTACAGTTGTTTCTGTAGGTGATGGTATTGCCAATGTTTACGGTATTAATCACGCAATGTACGGTGAAATCGTTGAATTTGAAAACGGTGTTAGAGGTCTTGTTCAGAATATTGAAATGAAGACTATTGGTGTCGTTCTTCTTGGTTCTGACAGAGAGCTTACAGAAGGTTCAAAGGTTGTTCGTACAGGTAAGAAAGCTGGTATTGGCGTAAGTGATGCTATGCTTGGCAGAGTAGTAAATGCTCTTGGTGCTCCTATTGATGGCAAGGGTAGTATTCCTGCTGACGAGTACAGACCTATTGAAAACCCAGCTCCTAGTGTTATAGACAGAAAGTCTGTAAGCGTTCCATTGGAAACAGGTATCCTTGCTATTGATGCTATGTTCCCTATTGGTCGTGGACAGAGAGAATTAATTATCGGTGATAGACAGACAGGTAAGACTTCTATTGCTACTGATACAATTATTAACCAGAAGGGTAAAGATGTAATCTGCGTATACGTTGCTATTGGTCAGAAAGCATCTACAATTTCTCAGATTGTATCTAACTTTAAAAAGCATGGTGCTATGGATTACACTATTGTTGTTTCATCAACAGCTAGTGATTTAGCTCCTTTACAGTATATAGCTCCTTATGCTGGTACAGCTATTGCTGAATACTTTATGCACAAGGGTAAGGATGTTTTGATTGTTTATGATGATTTATCAAAGCACGCTGTAGCTTACAGAGCAATGAGCTTGCTCTTAAAGCGTCCACCAGGACGTGAAGCTTACCCTGGTGACGTATTCTACTTACATTCAAGACTTTTGGAACGTTCTGCTAGACTTAGCGACAATCTTGGTGGTGGTTCTATTACTGCTTTACCAATTATTGAAACTCAGGCCGGTGACGTTTCAGCATATATTCCAACCAATGTAATTTCTATTACAGATGGTCAGATTTTCCTTGAAAGCGAATTATTCTTCGCTGGTGTAAGACCTGCCGTAAACGTTGGTCTTTCTGTATCAAGAGTTGGTGGTGCTGCCCAGACTAAGATTATGAAGAAGATGTCAGGTTCTCTTAGAATTGACTTAGCTCAGTTTAGAGAAATGGAAGCCTTCACTCAGTTTAGTTCTGATTTGGATAAGGCTACTATGGAACTTCTTGAACACGGTAAGCGACTTGTAGAAATATTAAAACAGCCACTTAACAAGCCAATGCAGTTACATAGAGAAATCATTACTCTTTGTGCTTGTAACAATAAGTCATTTATGGATGTTGACTTAAAGAATATTAAGGCTTATCAGGCTGAAATGCTTGAATTTATTGAAAATACAGACCCAGAGCTTATCAAGGAAATTGATGAAAAGCAAGTTTATACTGATGAAATAAAGGAAAAGATTTTGTCTGATATTAAGGCTTTCAAAAGTAGGTGATAATGTATGGCGAATATGAGAGAAATTCGTAATAGAATGAAAAGTATTCAGGATACTATGAAAATCACCAAAGCCATGTATGTTGTTTCTTCTTCTAAGTTAAAGAAGGCACAGAAACAGTATGACCGTACAAAGCCATATTACAAGGCTTTGTCAAATACAATGGCAGATATTATGGAGCATATTGAGCCAGAAGTTACTCATAAGTACATAAATGATAAGCCACCTGTTGACGAAAGCAAGGTAAATAGACTTTTCATTGTTGTTACAGCTGATAAAGGTCTTGCAGGTGCTTATAATCACAATGTTATAAAGCTTACAGAACAATGGCTTGCAAAGGGAAATAATAATACACTTTTCGTTGTTGGGCAGATGGGTAAACACTACTTTGAAAAAAAGGGTGTTTTAGTAGATATTGAATTTACACAGACTGTTCAGAATCCTAATCCTCATAGAGCTAGAGATATTGCAGAACGAGTTATTGAACTTTATGACAAGGGTTATATAGACGAAGTTTATATGATTTTCAGTAAGACAAAAAATGGTAGCTGTGAGGCTGATGTTTCAAAAATTTTGCCACTTGAAAGAAAGAAATTTGAAAAGGTAGAAAACAAGGAAGAATATAACCAGTTTGCTATATTCTCTCCATCTCCAAAGGCAGTATTAAAGAACCTTGTACCTAACTATGTAAAGGGTCTTATATATTCTGCTCTCGTTTCTTCATATACAAGTGAGCATAATGCTCGTATGGTAGCTATGAAGTCTGCAACAGATAGTGCAACAGATATGCTCAAGAGCCTTGAGTTGTTGTACAATAGAGCAAGACAGGCAGCTATTACACAAGAAATAAACGAAATTGTCGGTGGTGCTTCTGCATTACAGGCAGATTAATTTTATAGAAAGGAGCTATTCTCCTTTTGGAGAACTGGAATAATATGGAAATTAATACAGGTAAAATTGTTCAGGTATTAGGACCGGTTGTTGATGTTGAGTTTGACGAAGGTAAACTTCCACTTATTAAAGACGCTCTGACTGTTGAAGTTGACGGTAAAAAGGTTGTTATGGAGGTTGCCCAGCTTATGGGTAACCGTATCGTTAGATGTATTACACTTGCTGCCAGCGAAGGTTTAGCAAAGGATATGGTAGTTACTGCTACAGGCGACGGTATTAAAGTACCAGTTGGCGAAGGCGTACTTGGTCGTATGTTCAATGTTCTTGGCGAAGCTATTGACGGTGGCGAAGAAGTAAAGTGTGATGATAAGTGGGTTATTCATAGAGACCCACCTAGTTTTGAAGACCAGAGCCAGTTGTAGAAATTCTCGAAACTGGTATTAAGGTTATTGACCTTCTTGCCCCTTACGCAAAGGGTGGTAAAATCGGTTTGTTCGGTGGTGCCGGTGTAGGTAAAACCGTATTAATACAGGAACTTATTCACAATATAGCAACTGAACATGGTGGTTACTCAATCTTCACTGGTGTAGGTGAGCGTTCAAGAGAAGGTAACGACCTTTGGTCAGAAATGAATGAATCAGGCGTTATTTCAAAGACTGCCTTAGTATTTGGTCAGATGAATGAGCCACCTGGTTCAAGAATGAGAGTTGCTCAGACAGGTCTTACAATGGCTGAGTACTTCAGAGATAAACAGCATCAGGATGTGCTTTTATTCATTGATAATATTTTTAGATATGTACAGGCTGGTTCAGAAGTTTCAGCACTTCTTGGCCGTATGCTTCAGCCGTAGGTTATCAGCCTACACTTGCTAACGAAGTAGGTGCTTTACAGGAAAGAATTACATCTACTAAAGATGGTTCTATTACATCAGTTCAGGCCGTTTATGTTCCTGCTGATGACCTTACAGACCCTGCTCCTGCTACTACTTTCGCTCACCTTGATGCAACAACAGTTCTTTCAAGAAAGATTGTTGAACAGGGTATTTACCCAGCAGTTGACCCATTGGAATCAACTTCTCGTATTCTTGAGCCTGATGTAGTAGGCGAGGAACACTATACAGTAGCAAGACAGACACAGGAAATTTTACAGAGATATAAGGAATTACAGGATATTATTGGTATCCTTGGTATGGAAGAACTTGACGATGAAGATAAACTTACAGTTTATAGAGCAAGAAAAATTCAGAAATTCCTTTCTCAGCCATTCTCTGTTGGTGAAGTCTTTACAGGTATCAAAGGTAAGTATGTTCCATTAAAGGAAACTATTAGAGGCTTTAAGGCTATTATTAATGGCGATATGGACGAATATCCAGAAGCTGCTTTCCTCTTTGCTGGAACTATTGAAGATGTCATTGAAAAGGCTAAAACAATGGAGGCATAATGCCGAAAGAGGTGTGACTTATGGCAAAAGAATTTAATCTTAAAATAACAACCTGTGATAGAAGTTTCTATTCTGGCCCTTGCGAAAGTATTGTATTGCCAGCAATAGATGGCGAACACGGTGTTCTTGCAGACCATGAACCAATGGTTACAGCCATTGTTAGTGGCGAATGTAGATTTACTGCAAATGGTAAACAAAATATTATCGCCGTAGGTCAGGGCTTTGCTGAAATTAAGCCTGAACAGGTGGAAGTTATTGTTGATACTGCAGAATACCCAGAAGAAATTGATGCAAGGCGTGCTGAGGAGCTAAGATTAGAGCCGAGGAAGCTATGCGTCAGAAACAGAGTATTTTGGAATACAATCATTCACAGGCTGCCTTGTCAAGAGCTATGACAAGATTAAAAGTAAAAGGTAGATAATACTATTACTAAGTCCATTCAGACTACTTTTGTAGTTTGAGTGGGCTTTTTTGTTGTTATGTTATATGTTATAAATAAAATTATGAAGAAATTATGAATTGTTAGCACTCACTATTGACGAGTGCTAACAAGAGTGCTATAATACAATCAGAACAAAGGAAAAGGAAAGAATGAAGACACCTATTGATGTGAAGTTGTTCCCGTTGGTTTGTGTCTATTTTGATTTCCAAAACGCTCCGGGTTCGATATAAAAAATTCGGCTTATGATTATAGAAAGAAGGATGACTTATGTTGATGCCTAGTATTTTTGGAGAAGTTTTTTAAATGATTTTATGGAACCTTTTGAAACTTCAAATAATTCAAGTACATTTATGAATACTGATGTAGAAGAAAATGAAAAAGGTTATATGATTACAATGGATATTCCAGGTGTGCATAAAGAAGATGTTCACGCAGAGTTGAAAGACGGTTATTTAACAGTAGAGGCTACTTCTCATAGTAATAATGATGAAAAAGATGAAAAGGGCAACTACATTCGCAGAGAAAGATATTATGGTACAGCCAACAGAAGCTTTTATGTAGGTAATGATGTTACTCAGGAGGATATAAAAGCTAAATTTGAAAATGGTACTTTGAAGATGTTTGTACCAAAGATTGAACCAAAGCCACAGGTAGAGGAAAAGAAGTATATTCCTATTGAGGGCTAATTTATAGTTGATTTAAAGTTATTGTTTTGAAGAATAAGAAAGAGAGTGAGTTTATGTTAATGTCTAACATTTTTACTAACGGTTTATTTGATGATTTCTTTGATGATGCTTGGTTTAACAGAGATATGAGAAAGGCTGAAAAGAAGCTTTACGGTCATAGAGGTAAAAATATTATGAATACCGATATTAAGGAACATGATGAGGGTTACGAATTGTATATGGATTTACCTGGTTTTACAAAAGACGAAGTAAAGGTTTCTTTGGAAAATGGTTATCTTACTGTAGAGGCTGCTAAGGGTCTTGACGAGGATAAGGAAGATAAAAAGAACTCTAAATACATTTGTAGAGAAAGATATGCCGGCGATTGCAGAAGAAGTTTCTATGTAGGCGATGCCGTAACTCAGGAAGATATTAAGGCTTCATTTAAACATGGTATATTAAAACTTGAAGTACCTAAGAAAGAAAAGAAACCAGAGATTGAAAAGAAGAATTATGTAGCTATTGAAGGCTAAAAATAGTTGTGTGTTCTTTGTCATTAATAATTTCCCCTAGATAAATAAAAAGAGGCTTTCCATTTTTAAGTGGAAAGTCTCTTTTTGTATCTTATGGCAAATTGAATTTGTTGTGATATGTATTTATTTATATTCTGTTACATCAATAGATTGTATAACTACCTTTTCTACAGGCTTGTTAAAATCGTCTGTTTTTGTTGATGCAATCTTGTCTACAATATCCATACCGTCTATTACTTGACCAAATACTGTATAACCCATATCAAGACTAGGGTAACCACCGTATTTCTTGTAAAGCTCTATTATATCATCAGAAAATGCCTGTCCTACCGTAATTTGTTTTCCGTCTTTGCTGTAATATATTTCATTTTTTGCACTATCAATACTGTCAAACATATTTCCCACATTTTTATTTTGTACAATATAGAACTGACTGCCATTAGTGTCTGGACCGGCATTTGCCATACATAAAGCACCTCTGAAGTTTCTCAAATCTAAAGTAACTTCGTTTTCAAAAGGCTTATTCCATATACTTTCGCCACCTGCACCTGTTGCCGTAGGGTCGCCGGCCTGTATCATAAAATTGTCTATAACTCTGTGAAATTCCACATTGTTATAATAGCCATCTTTTGCGTGGGTAAGGAAGTTTTCTACAGCCTTTGGAGCATATTGTGGGAAAAATCTGAAAGTAATGTCTCCCATTGATGTGTGCATAGTAGCTATAGTTTCTCCCTGTTTCATTTCTGAAAATTGAGGAAGTGTTGAATTTTGTGTGTCTTTATTTGAAACATATATAGTATTGTCACTATAGTTTACAACATAACCAAAAGACTCTGCAATACAGCGAATAGGAACATAAGTGGTTCCGTTTTCAATAAAACTTGTTACCTGTGAATTATTGGCGTCAATAGGTCTTGTATTGTCATTTACAATTATGTAATTTGTTCCAATAGGAACTTGCACAGTAATATTATTTGATGTAAGTATAGCTGTTTTGTTTTCAGCATTCCATTGTAAATTTACATTGTCTAAAAGATTAGAGGCAATTTCACGCAATGAAAGAAAACTTGTACTCTGTCTTATAATAACAGGTTTTTCAAATGTGGCTGGTTCTGAGTTTACAACTACTGGTGTGGCAAATGTATTTACACATAATAGAGCAGAAATTACAATTGTAGAGAATAATTTTTTCATTATTTTTCCTCCTTAAACATAATATGGATAAATAGTACCATATATTTGGCAAAAATGCTATATAAATCAAATTTTAAATAAAAATTTAATGTAAAATCTATTGCAAAAATAGGTATTTATGCGACAATGTTTTTAAGTGAAAGAAAATGTATATTGATAGGAGGATAAATAAATGAAAGTTTTTAAATCTTTCTGTATCAGCGTGTTTATGCCTTGCTATGGCTTTAGGCTCAATTAGCTGTTATGGTAAGACTAAAATCTATGGGGAACATCTACAAAAAACATCTTCTGTAGGTGCAGGGGCAGAAACTGAAACTACAACACAAAGAACAGAAAAGCTCAACTGGTCTTAAAACAGAGGGTAGTGCAAATAAAGAAGTAACTACAAAGGAAAGTACAACAGAAAAAACTACTGAAGAAGATACTGAAACTACTACTATTGGTAGTGCAGATAGTAGCACAAAAATAAATGTAATTTCTTCTAATTCAACTGGCAATTCTATATACTTCTCTGATGTAAATAAGAATAGCTATGGTTGGTCAGCTCAGTTTGTAGACGATATTGCATCAAGAAAAATTGCTTCTGGTGTTGGTAACAATAAATTTAACCCAGGTGGAACAATTACAAGAGGGGATTTTGCTATCTTCCTTAGCAAGACTTTTGAATTAAAGGAAGCATCTAAAATTGCATTTGGCTATGTAGATGTAGATCAAAATTCTTATTATCATCAGTATATTATTAACTGTACAGGTAATGGTATTTTTGATAATTCAAATACTTTCTTCCCAGATAGCCCAATTACAAGAGGCGACGCTATGCTTTACATTTACAGAGGTCTTTTAAACCAGAACTATATTCTTGGTAATGGTACAACTGACTGCTCAATGTATAGCGACAGCGATACACTTAACAATGTTGAATTACAGCTTGCTGCTGGTACACTTACAAAAATGGGTATCGTAAGTGGTAGTAACGGAAAACTTAACATTAACGATACTATGACAAGAGCAGAAATGGCTACTATTTTCAGCAAAACTTGTTCATACATAGATACAGCTAAGGAAATGATTGCCGATAAGGAACAGGCTAAAAAGGATAAAGAAGAAGCTGAAAAGAACGCAGAACAGGAAATTCAGGGTAATGACTATAAGAAGACTGCTGTAACTGAATCAAAGGCTTATGACGGAGAAGATGCGTCATTTACAAATTGTACAATAGACTTTGCTTCTCAGAAGGACAGCGTTTTAAAGATGGCTAATGGTACACTTGGTGTATTTGGTTCAACTGTTAAATCTTATGGTTATGACGCTATTGTTGTTTCAGACAATGGTAGAGCTAATGTAGAAAATTCTACAGTTTCAGCTAGTGAAGCAAATACTTTAAATATTGACGGTACATCAAAGGTAACACTTAAAGACAGTACAATAAAGTCAGACGGTAAGATTACTACAATGTTTGGTGCAGTTGTTAAGGGTGGTACTCTTGAATTAGATAAGTCTACAATAGCAACTAGTAAGTTCTCATCTGTTTCACTTTTAGGTGGTTCTACATTTGAAATGTCTAACGGTTCTAAGTTAGAAGTAACTGATAAGGGAGTTACTCCTATTGTTATAGCTGGTAACGAAGTTAGTAAGGGCGAAGTAGATGATACAAATACAAACTCAACAAACATTAATATTGATGAGTCTACTATTTCAACAAATAAAGCTCCTCTTTTACAGCTTACAGATTGCGTAGCTGATGTTGTTATTTCAAATTCTGATATTACTTGTGACTCTGTTTTTGACAATGTTAGCAATGGTGTTAAGCAGTCAAAGGGCTCAACACTTAATATTACTTTGAAAAATCAGGAACTTACTGGGGATATTACTCCAGACTACAATACAAAGGTAAATCTTAACATTGGTAGTGGTTCATCATACAAGGGTGCTATTGATGTAGATAGCCGTCAGGTTGTAAATGTAAAACTTGCTACAGATGCAAAACTTACACTTACTAACACAAGTTATGTAGATGCTCTCGAACTTGAAGATACAGCATTTAATAACCTTGACCTTGCTGGTAATATTCTTTACTACAATATGAATAACCCATTAAATGATTTCCTTCAGGGCGAAACTCATACATTAGGTAGTGGCGAACTTGTACCTTACGGTGGTCCACAATAAAATAGTGTAGCTAGATGTATTCAGAAATTTCAACTTCGTTGAAAGCCACACTTCGTATGACTTGTAAACAAGTAATCGGGTTAATCTTCCCGATTCAACGGTCAGAAATTTCAACTTCGTTGAAAGTCACACTTTGTGTGACCGATTAATCTTTCGGTTCACTATTCAGAACATTTTGCTTTGCAAATGTGACTTGTAAACAAGTCATCGGATATATCTTTCCGATTCACTAAAGGCTGACTAGCAAATGCTAGTCAGCCTTTTTCTATCTAAACCATAAATAAGTCAATCGTTGAAACATAGTGCCTAAATTAGCCTTATTTACTGCGTCTTTGGATATTAAGTTTACTCTACCCATTTCCTTATTTCCTATGTAATATACCAATTCTCCCAATTTAGTTCCCTTTGCTACAGGGGCTTGAACAGATGGTATAATTTCTGTTTTAGTCGTCAATTCAGCTTTTGAACCCTTATTGGCAAGAGTTGTAAATTCTCTTTGTACTACGGCTTTTACGGTGTCTTTTTCTCCTTTATAAATAGGCACATCAGTTATTTCTTCTCCAACTTTTTTACCATGTATTAGTTTATAATTAGCAAAACCGAAGTCTAAAAGCTGTATAGCCTCTCTAAATCTTAATTTAGGGTCTGGTGCTGCCATAATAACGGCTATAAGCTCCATACCGTCTTTTTTAGCCGTTGCAGACAGACAGTAAAGAGCTTTTCCAGTTGAGCCGGTTTTAAGCCCTGTAGCGTTGTTATACCACTTTAAAAGTTTGTTTGTGTTTGTAAGTCCAAATTCAGTTGTACCTTTTTTTGTTGTATGTGTGATTGTGTCTTGCCATGTTGTAGTGTATTTTGTTACTTCGGGATACTTTGTAATAAGCTCCCTACTCATTATGGCAATATCCTTTGCACTTAAAAGATGGTTGTCAGTATCAAGACCACAGGCATTTTCAAAATGAGCAGTTTTCATACCTAGAGATTTTGCCTTTGGTTCATTAATTCAACAAAAGCGTCTTCACTACCTCCAATAAATTCAGCCATAGCAACGGCTGCATCATTAGCTGACGCAATAGCTATAGATTTTGTAAGAACTTCTACAGTTTGTACTTCATTTGGCTCAAGAAAAATTTGAGAACCACCCATACTAGCAGCATGCTCAGATATAGTGACATTATCTGTCCACTTAATTTTTCCATTATGTACGGCATCATATATTAAAAGTAATGTCATTACCTTTGTAACGCTGGCAGGAGGAAGTGCTGTGTCAGAGTTTTGCTGTGATAATATTTTACCAGTAGATGCCTCCATAAGCAGAGAGGCTTTTGCATCTATATCTGGAGCTGTGGCAGAAAAAGCTGTTGAATTAAGTGTAAGTACAAGTAACAGAGTTGTTGCTATAATTTTTTTAACAATATAAAAACCTCCTTTTAATGTATTAGATGTTAAACAGGCTAATTTTATGATTAAAAAATGAAAGGGCTTGGTAATTTCCGTATAAAATATAAATAAAGTTGTTAAAAAACAGGGGCAAAAAGAATTTATTTGAAATTGTTTCATTTCTGATAAAAAATAAAATATATTACAAAATTGTTATAAATTTAGGAAAATAAGGGAAAGCATATTACATATTAAGTCAAATTGATAAGAGGTTGTATTGTAGGTGTA
>ENA-OQHP01000217-OQHP01000217.1-human-gut-metagenome-genome-assembly--contig:-NODE-217-length-19385-cov-2.635892_pt1 | contig 19385 bp, 33 predicted proteins | sample MGYA00242563_ERZ504717 | MGnify/ENA primary metagenome ERZ504717 (study PRJEB26092, sample SAMD00036212) | human gut metagenome | host: Homo sapiens | study: EMG produced TPA metagenomics assembly of... | reverse complement strand
CCGCCGCGCCCGCTCCGGTCGAGCCCCGCACTGCCCGCGTTCTCGAGGTCGGCTGCGGCACGGGCTGCATCTCGCTTTCCCTTGCCTGGGAGCGCCGTGGGCATGTCACCTGCACCGCTACCGATATAGAACCGCGTGCCATCGACCTGGCCACCAAAACCGCGACGCGCTCGGGCTTACGTCCGATGAGGTCGCCTTCAGCCTCACAAACCTGGTGAGCTCTATCCCCCGCGAGGATGGGGCACCTTCGACGTGCTCGTCTCCAACCCGCCCTACATTCCGACTGACGTCATGCGCTCGCTACCGCACGAGGTCAAGGACTTCGAGCCCGATTTGGCGCTCGAGGGCGGTGCCGACGGCCTTGATATCTTCCGCCGCCTGCTCAATGCGGCGCCCTATATGCTGCGCGCCGGCGGCTGTTTGCCTGCGAGCTCTACGAGGCGCCTCGACGCCGCCGCCGAGCTCTGCCGCCAGGCGGGTCTCTCGGACGTGCACATCGTCCGCGACCTCACCGATCGTCCCCGTATCGTTCGAGCCATCGTCACCGAGCCCAAACAGCGCCAGTAATATTTATTAACTGGTTAGCAAAAATTATAAAGTAGTTTATAATTAGGACGGCTGAAAGAGGTCGGCCCATGCAACCTCCTACCTTTCGGGAAATCATTGCCCTACTCAAGCACGATGGATTCGTGAAGGTCGCGCAAGTCGGTAGTCATGCTAAGTATGTTTCTGGTGACCGCGTTGTCACCGTGAACGGTTCTGGTGGTGATCGACCAAAGAAGGGCACGTGGCAAGTATTCGTCGCCAAGCTGGATGGTAGTTGGAGGCAAAATGAGGCAGCGATTTACCTATGACTGCGTTCTCATAAAAGAAGACGACGGTTACTGCGCTAGCTTCCCGCAGATTCCCGGCGCCTTTGCCGATGGCGATACGCGCGAAGAAGCGATTGCCCATGCCACCGAGGCACTGATGGCGTTTTTGGCCGACGACCTCAACAACGGTTTGACTCCGGCAGGGTACGAACGCTTGGCCGAGGTCGTGACCCTTTCAGTCGAAATCGACCACGAGGACGCTCGGGAAGCGGCGTGCCGAACATTTAAAGACGCAGCGCTGGACCTCAAAGTTTCCGCTCCGCGGATTACCGCGCTGGTCAAAGCCGGAAAGCTCGATGTTGAACTCGTCGACGGCCGTCGGATGATAACGATAGACAGCATCGAGCGCTACGCCGCCCAAGAACGCCACGCCGGCAGGCCAAAGAAGTTCGTCGCAGTCCAATAACCCCCTCACTTTCACCGACTACTAGAGCCGCTCACCAAACCAACATGCGCTCTGGGCAAATAGGTTGAACGTTTCGTGCGAGAATGCCCCACAGTAAACAAACTTTCACCAGAGCGTAAGGGGCTGGCATACACATGCAGACGGTCTATCGGGTATTCGAGGGAGCGCGTGAGCCGCATCGGCTCGCCGTCGAGCGTACGGCCGAGCTACTCGGTCGCGGTGGCCTGGCGCTTATTCCAACCGAGACGGTCTACGGTGTCGCCGTGGCAGTCAACGCCTTCTCGGATGCCGTTCCACAAGATACAAGTGAACCTCTGCCGTGGCCGCGCGATCCGCAGGTCACCGTCAACGGCGCCGCGGTCCCCGCACTCGGTACCGGCTATCGTCGTATCTTTACCCTCAAGCAGCGCGAGCTCACGCAAACGGTTGCCTGGCTGGTTGATGATGCCGAGGCACTCGATCGCTATGGCGTGGATATCCCTCATGAGGCCCGCGTGCTCGCCCGACGATGCTGGCCGGGTGCCCTGACTATCGTGGTCAAGGCGGCCCCTGCGTGCCGACCTTTATGCGCGCCGCCGACGACACGGTGGCACTTCGCGCTTCGGCCTCGCCCGTGGTGCAAGCGCTCATCCGCGCCTGCGGCAGCCCTCTTGCCTGCACCAGCGCCAATACGCACGGCGCGCCCGCGCCGGCAAGCTTTGCCGACGTTGAGGACCGTATTCTGGAGGGGGTTGATCTGGCCGTCGACGCGGGCGAGACCCCGTGCCGCGACGCTTCGACCATCGTGACGTTTAAGCATGGCGAGCTTCAGATCCTGCGCCAAGGCGCACTTCCCGCATCAGAGATCGAGCGGGTCCTGTCCGACCCGATGCAATAGAAAGGTGTAAGCGATGTCGTTGAATCTGGGCAGCCTGGGCATGGAAGATGCCTCGTTTAACTTTGGCGGTTCCTACATCATGGCGCTCGACTGCGGCACCACCTCGGTGCTCGCGACCATCGTCGACGAGTACGGCTGCATTGTCGCCCAGGCACGTCGTAGCGTCAAAACCAGCTTCCCGCGCCCCGGCTGGGTGGAGCAGGATCCCACGGAGGTGCTTGCCAGCCAGATCGGCGTGATGATGGAGGTCCAGTTTAAGAGCGGCATCCATTCCGATCGCATCGCCGCCATCGGTATCTCCAACCAGCGCGAGACCACGGTGGTGTGGGACCGCGTGAGTGGCCAGCCTATCTACAACGCCATCGTGTGGCAGTGTCGCCGCACCGCCTCGACAATCGATAAACTGGCCGAGCAGGGCCGCGAGGAGCTGGTGCGTTCCCGCACCGGCCTTACGCTCGACCGTATTTCTCGGCCTCCAAGGTGCAGTGGATTCTCGACAACGTCGACGGCGCGCGCGAGAGCGCGGCAGCGGGCGACCTCATGTTTGGCACCATCGATACCTGGCTCATCTATAACCTCACCGGCGGCCAAACCTTCGCCACCGACTACACCAACGCCAGCCGCACGGCGCTTTTCAATATTCATACGCTGGACTGGGACGATGACCTGCTGGCTCTCTTCGACATCCCGCGTGCCATGATGCCCGAGGTCCGTTGGAGCGCCGGTGACTACGGCCGCGTAGCGAGCGACATCATGACCAACATGCCGCCCATCATGGGTGTGGCGGGCGACCAGCAGGCGTCGCTGTTCGGTCACTGCTGCTTCCATCCCGGCCAGACCAAAAACACCTATGGCACGGGCTGCTTTATGCTCATGAATACCGGCGACGAGATCGTCGAATCCAAGAATGGCCTGGTCTCCACCATCGGTATCGCTGCGGACGGCAAGGTCAGCTATGCGCTCGAGGCTCTATTTTGCCGCCGGCTCAACGATGAACTGGCTGCGCGACAACATGGGCGTTATCTCCAACGTATCCGAATCGGCACAGCTCGCCTCTTCGATCGGCGATAACGAGGGATGCTACTTTGTCCCCGCTTTTGCGGCTTGGGTGCACTTGGTGGGACGCGCACGCCCGCGGCATCGTATGCGGTCTGACTGGAGCTTCGACTCGAGCGACCATCGTGCGCGCCGCTTGCGAGTCCATGGCCTATCAGAGCTATGACGTGCTGCGTGCCATGGAGCAGGATGTGGGTCTTTCGATTGAGCGCCTGTCCGTCGATGGCGGTGCCTCGCGCAACGAGTTCATCATGCAGTTCCAGGCAGACTTGCTGGATATCCCTGTACTGCAATGCGAGACGGTGGAGACCACGGCAATCGGTGCCGCGTACTTGGCGGGTCTTGCGGTTGGGTATTGGGAGGATCTGGAGGAGCTGGAGCAAAACGCCCAGATCGTCAAGACGTTCCATCCCCATATGTCCGTTGAGCGTCGCGAGCGCAACCTGGACGGTTGGCACGATGCGGTCAGGCGTTCGCTCAGCACCACTCAGTAGGGTTGTGACGGAGCGTTCGATACAACAAACCGCTAAACTTATGCATGGCGGGCGGCGGCAACATCGCTGTGCGTCATGTCAGCAAGGTCGTTTGCGGCCGCAACGAAAGGGGCATCAACCATGACCGTTACCTACGATGCGTCCCGCGTGACGCTTGTCGACCATCCGCTCGTCCAGCACAAGTTGTCGATCCTGCGCGATAAGTCGACCGGCACCAACCAGTTCCGCCAACTCGTACGCGAGCTCGCGCTTTTGACGGCTACGAGGCCATGCGCGACCTGCCCATGGAGGATGTCGAAGTCGAGACTCCCATCACCACTGCCACGTTTAAGCAGCTTGCCGGCAAGAAGCTCGCCATCGTCCCCATTCTGCGCGCGGGCCTTGGCATGGTCGACGGCATCCTCGACCTGGTGCCTCTGCCCGCGTGGGCCACATTGGCATGGAGCGCGACGAGGTCACCCACGAGCCGCATGAGTATTACTGCAAGATGCCCAGGGATATCGACCAACGTATCTGCCTGGTCGTCGATCCCATGCTCGCCACGGGCGGTTCTGCCGAGATGGCTATCGGCTATCTGCGCGAGCGCGGTGTCAAGGACATTCGCATGCTGTGCATCGTCGCGGCCCCCGAGGGCCTCAAGTCGCTGACCGAGAAAGACCCCGACGTGCATATCTATACCTGCGCCATTGACGACCACCTCAACGAAGCCGCCTACATCGTCCCCGGCCTGGGCGATGCCGGCGACCGCATCTACGGCACGCTGTAGTCTCTGGGCCAAACCGGCTAACGTCGAAAATACGAAGAAACGGTGCGCGCGGACAAATAAAAGGCGACCGCGCTCACCCCTGTTAACGGACGTTTCGCCCCGCAGTACGGAAAAACGCGTTACCGTAGCTACGGGATAAAGAAGGTCTTAAGAAAACGTACAGCTGCGTATTAACCGATGCTTTTTCGGTTGTACTTTAGCGATTGGCTCGTACAATAGTCACCAATGTTTGGCGGGAACTGTTCTGGGAAGCGTTAAAAGAGGAAAGTGAGGACGCCAGTGTTTCAGATAGCCGATCTGCTCGCTATCGTTGCAGGCGCCATCGCGGGCGCAATCGCCTTTCTTCCCTTTGTTTTTACGCTCAAGCCGGTTCTTGACGATAAGCAGAATGCGGACATGCTCAAGGGCATGGTGAGTCTGGCGGTCTCGGCGGTCACCCTGCTCGTCTTTACCTTGGTTGTGTTTGCGTTGTTCGGAGAGGCATTTCGCATGTTCCTCCTGGGCGAGGCGATCGGCTTCGTGGTCTTTATGGCCGCCTGCACGGTTCGCGTCGCCAAGGCGCTGCGAGATCCTCATGAGGTCGAAAGGTAAGTCGTGGAAATTTTTGAAAAGCTGCCTGATGAGATTAATCATCTGGTCAGCGAGTTCAGCTCCACCCCTGTCGTGGGCGATCTGAGCTGCGGCATCACGCAGTACTCGTTTTGGCTGATCGTCTCCACGATCGTGCTCCTGATCGTCCTGGCCGTGTTCAAGAAGAAGCAGACCCTGGTTCCCAAGGGCTTCTTCGTCAACGGTTTCGAGTACATCATCGAGTACGTCGAGAACGATATCGGCAAGGGCGTCGTGGGTGAGAACTGGAAGAAGCACTTCCCGTTCCTGTGCTCGCTTTTCCTGTTCATCCTGATCAATAACATGATCGGCCTGATCCCGGGAATGAAGCCCGGCACCGGCGCAATCGGCTCCACCGCTGCGCTCGCCATCTTCGCCTTCGTGTACTTCATCTACTACGGATGCAAGGCTCACGGCGTGATCGGCTACATCAAGAGCCTCGCCCCGCAGCGTGAGCTTCCCGATGAACGTGCTTGTGTGGGTCGTCGAGCTTTTCTCGACCTTCCTGCGCCTCATCACGCTCGCCGTCCGTCTGTTCTGCAACATGTTCGCAGGACACGTGGTCATGGGCTCGTTCGCCATCATGCGAGCATGTTCATGCAGCCGCTGCTTCAGCAGGTTTCCGCGGCCCACGCCGTCGGCGCCCTGCCTTCGCTGGCCTGGCTTGCCATCCTCATCCTGATCTATGCGATCGAGCTTGTGGTCGGCGCCATCCAGGCTTACGTCTTCACGGTCCTTACCGCCGTGTATGTCTCCGAGGCAGAGGAGGTCGCGGAGGAGGAGTAGTCTTCCGTTCGCGCCTTAAAGGTAAGGCAATTCGTTAAACCGCCGGTGCCCGTACCCATGGAGCCCGGCAGTTATAAAAAGGTTATCCTGCGTGAAATAAGACACGCACGACAAAGGAGGAATCGTGGGAGTTATCGGTTACGGTCTCGGTGTTATCGGCGCTGGTCTTGCTATCGGCCTGTCTGCTCTGGGTGCTACGGGTGCTATGGCCCGTCAGCCTGAGGTCCAGGGCGCGTGTTCACCGTCTTCATCATGGGCTCCGCCTTCGGCGAGGCTCTGGCTCTGATCGGCTTCGTTGTCGCGCTGATCGTTAAATAGCACGGAGCGTCAAGTATGAATCTTTCATCCCAGAAGAGCGCGATCGCACTCTCCGCGTCCGCGGCCGCGCTGCTCATGCCGGTTTCCGCGTTCGCCGAGGACGGCGCTGCCGGTGCGGACATCCTCATCCCTAAGATGGCGGAGTTCATCCCGGCGCTTATCGCTTCCTGATTATCTGGATCGTGCTGGCCAAGGTCGCCCTGCCGGGCATCATGAAAACCATGGAGGAGCGCGGCAAGAAGATCGAGGAGAGCCTCGACGAGGCCGAGAAGACCAAGCAGGAGGCCATCGCCAAGCGCGCTGAGTCCGACTCGATCGTCACCGACGCCCGTCGTCAGGCTGCCGACATCGTTCTCGAGGCCCGTAAGGACGCCGAGTCCGAGCGCGCCCGTATCATCGAGCTGCTCACAAGGAGCCGAGGAGATCATCGCCAAGGCCCATACGACCGTCGAGGACGAGCGCAAGTCCATCTACGCCGGTGCCGCGAGCTCCATCGCCGACCTGTCCGTTGCCGTCGCCACCAAGATCGTGGGCGAGGCACTCGAGGACGAGTCCGAGCAGAAGAAGCTCATCGAGCGCTACATCCAGGAAGCAGGTAGCCTGAATGCCGACTAGCCGCTATCAGGACAAGGTACTCGAGACCTACGCGCGCTCCCTTTTGGAAGCCGCCAAGGCCGAGAACCATGTGTTCGAGGACCTCGAGATGATCGAGCGCCTGGCTAGCGCCAGCCCCGAGATCATCGCCGTGCTCGACACCATGTCCAAGCGCGACCAGCTCGACCTTCTTCCCAAGGTGCAGCTGCCTTTAAGTATGTTGCCGAGGAAGACGAGGATGTAGTGGGCGTGACCGTCACCACGGCGATCCCGCTCGACGACGAGCTGCGTCAAACCATCACTAAGAAATGCGAGCAGGACTTCGGCCGCAAGGTATTCCTTATCGAGCAGGTCGACCCGTCTATCGTGGGCGGCCTGGTGCTCGAGGCCCGCGGCGAGCGTCGTGACATTTCCGTCAAGACGCAGCTGCGCGTCGCGCAGGAGACCCTCGCAAACTCTGCTAATTCGTACGGAGGTGAAGCCTAATGTCCGAAACCCTCAATGCCCAGGATATCGCCAAGAAACTGCAGGAGCAGCTCACGAGCCTCTCCGCGACGGTCGATACGCATGAGGTTTCAACGGTCGACGAGGTAGGCGACGGCATCGCGCGTGTCTCCGGCCTCAAGAGCGCCATGGCAGGCGAGCTTCTGGAGTTCAAGAGCTCCGATACCGGTGAGACCGTCTTCGGCCTTGCCAGAACCTTGACCGTGACGAGGTCGGCGCCGTTCTGTTTGGTGCCGTCGACTCCATCAAGGAAGGCGACGAGTGCCGCACCACTGGCCGCATTATGGATATCCCCGTGAGCCGTGCCATGCTCGGCCGCGTCGTCAATCCGCTCGGCCAGCCCATCGACGGCCTGGGCGACATCGTCGCCACGCACCGTCGCCCCATCGAGTTCAAGGCTCCCGGCGTCATCGATCGTACCCCGGTGTGCGAGCCGGTTCAGACCGGTCTGCTCGCTATCGACTCCATGGTGCCTATTGGCCGCGGTCAGCGTGAGCTCATCATCGGCGACCGTAAGACCGGTAAGACCGCCATCGCCATCGACGCTATCCTCAACCAGCGCGGCAAGGGCATGGTCTGCATCTATGTCGCCATCGGCCAGAAGGCCTCCACGGTTGCCAACATCCGCGAGACCCTCGCTCAGCACGGTGCGCTCGACTACACCATCATCGTTTCGGCCACCGCTGCCGATTCCGCCCCTATGCAGTACATCGCGCCTATGGCCGGTGCCGCTATCGGCGAGTTCTTCATGTACAACGGCGAGGACGGTAAGCCCGCCAGCGAGACCAACCCCGGCGGCCACGTGCTCGTCATCTACGACGACCTGTCCAAGCAGGCTGTGGCCTACCGTCAGATGTCGCTGACGCTGCATCGTCCGCCCGGACGCGAGGCCTATCCTGGCGACATCTTCTACCTGCACTCTCGTCTGCTCGAGCGTGCCGTCAAGATGTCCAAGAAGAACGGTTACGGCTCCATGACGGCTCTTCCGATCATCGAGACCCAGGACGGCGACGTCTCGGCCTACATTCCGACCAACGTCATTTCCATTACCGATGGTCAGATCTACCTGCAGTCCGAGCTCTTCTTCCAGGGTCAGCGCCCGGCAGTCGACGTGGGCATCTCCGTGTCCCGCGTCGGTGGCGATGCGCAGACCAAGGCCATGAAGCAGGTCGCCGGCAACCTCCGTCTGGACCTCGCTTCGTACCAGGAGCTCGCCGGCTTCACGCAGTTCGGCTCCGACCTCGACGAGGCTACTCAGAAGCAGCTGACCCATGGTGCCCGCATGACCGAGCTCCTGAAGCAGCCGCGTTACAAGCCGTTTGAGGTTGGCGAGCAGATCGTTACGCTGTTCGCTGGCAACGAGGGCTTCCTGGATGACCTGGAGATCGCCGACGTGCTGCCTTTCCGTGCCGAGTTCATCGAGTACATGGACAATGGCTTTGGCTCACTGCTCGACAAGGTTCGCGCCAAGAAGATCGATGATGACACCAAGGCTGAGCTCTTGCGCGTCATCGGCGACTTCAAGCAGCAGTTTATGGCCAAGCACCATTCGGATGTTTCTGGATCAGAGGAGAACTAAGCCCCATGGCCAACCTTCGCGACATTAAGAAGCGAATCTCCTCGGTTACCACGACCAAGCAGATCACGCGCACGATGGAGATGGTCTCTACGGCCAAGATCCGTCGTGCCCTCGATCGCTCCAAGCAGGCCGAGCCCTATAAGGAGGCGCTGACCGACGTCATGTTGACGGTCGCCGGCGACGCCTCCTGTTCGGGCACCGATCCCATGCTGCAGAAGCATGAGAGCGTCAAGCATGGCCTGATTGTCGTTATTGCCTCGGACCGCGGCCTTGCCGGCGGTTTCAATACGACGGTGGAGCGCACGGCCGAAAAGCTCGCCGCTTCTTGGGCGAACGACGGCATCGAGTGCGAGATTATCGCGTGTGGGCGCAAACCGGCCACGTATTTCCGTGACCGCGCAAACGTCGTCATGCACTTTGAGGGCAACTCCTCTGAGCCCGATTTCAATCAGGCCCGCATGATCTCCTCTCATATCTGCGATGCGTATCGTGCCGGTGAGCTTGACCGTGTCGAGCTTGTCTACCACCACGCCAAGAACCGCGTGGATCAGGAGCTTCGCGTCGAGCATCTGTTGCCGCTCGACCCCGAGATGATCGCTATGGCCCACGGTCCGCGTAAGAACGAGACCGACGCCCCTAAGCGCATCTCGTCCACGTTCGAGTTCGTGCCCTCTCCCGAGCATGTTCTCGGCAAGCTTGTGCCGTCTTATATCCTGACGGTCATCTACCAGGCCCTGATCGATTCGGCGGCTGCCGAGCAGGGTGCACGCCGCAAGGCCATGCACTCCGCGACGGAAAACGCCACCGCGATCATCTCGACCCTTACCCGCACGTATAGTCGCGTGCGCCAGCTTCGATCACGACCGAGATTAACGAGATCGTCGGCGGAGCCTCAGCATTGGAGGAACAGTAATGGCTAATAACACCGTAAAGCTTGCGGTCGAGGAAGCCACCAAGAAGACGACTGCCGGTGATGGTCGCATCGTGCGAATCATCGGCCTGTCGTCGACGTCAAGTTTGACGGCGCGGTGCCCCCGATCTACAACGCGCTCACGGTCGAGGCCGAGACCCCGATCGGTCACCTGAGCACGATCCTCGAGGTCGAGAGCCAGCTTCCGGGCGGCGTCGTCCGCACGGTCGCCATGTCCTCGACCGACGGCCTGCAGCGCGGCCTCATCGCCACCGATACCGGTGAGCCCATGAAGATGCCCGTTGGCCCCAAGACGCTCGGCCGTATTTGGAACGTCATGGGCAAGCCCGTCGACGGCAAGCCTATGCCCGAGGTGGAGGAGTTCTATCCCATCCACCACGCAGCGCCCCGCTTCGACGAGCTCACCACCAAGACCGAGATCTTCGAAACCGGCATCAAGGCCGTTGACCTGCTCGAGCCCTACATCCGTGGCGGCAAGACGGGTCTGTTCGGCGGCGCCGGCGTCGGCAAGACCGTTCTGATTCAGGAACTCATTAACAACCTCGCCCAGGAGCATGGCGGCACCTCGGTGTTCACCGGTGTCGGCGAGCGTACCCGTGAGGTACCGACCTTTATCTCGAGATGAGCGAGTCGGGCGTTATCGACAAGACCTGCTTGGTCTATGGTCAGATGAACGAGCCGCCCGGAGCGCGTCTGCGCATCGGTCTGGCCGGCCTTACCACCGCTGAGTACTTCCGCGATCGCGGCCAGGACGTTCTGCTGTTCATCGACAACATTTCCGCTTCTCCCAGGCAGGTTCCGAGGTTTCCGCACTGCTGGGCCGTATGCCGTCCGCCGTCGGTTACCAGCCCACGCTGGCTACCGAGATGGGTGACCTCCAGGAGCGCATTACCTCGACCAAGACGGGCTCCATTACCTCCGTCCAGGCTGTCTATGTCCCTGCAGACGACCTGACCGACCCGGCGCCTGCCACGACGTTTACGCACCTCGACGCCACCACGGTTCTTTCGCGTAGCATTTCGTCGCTCGGCCTGTTCCCGGCTATCGACCCGCTCGCGTCTTCTTCGGACGCTCTCGATCCCTCGATCGTCGGCGAGGAGCACTACCGTGTTGCCGTCAAGGTCCAGGAGCTCCTGCAGGAGTACTCCGACCTTCAGGACATCATCGCCATTCTGGGTATGGACGAGCTGTCCGAGGAGCAGCGCCTTACGGTCAACCGTGCTCGTAAGATCCAGCAGTTCCTCTCGCAGTCCTTCCACGTTGCCGAGAAGTTCACCGGCAACCCCGGCGTCTACGTCCGTGTCGAGGATACCGTCCGCTCCTTCGCCGAGATTGTCGACGGCAAGGCCGATGACCTGCCCGAGCAGGCATTCCGCTATGCCTCCACGATTGAGGACGTGCGCGAGCGCGCCCGCAAGATGGAGGAGAAGTAGGTTATGCGTATCCGCATCGTGTGCCCCGTGAGCCTCGCCTATGAGGGTGACGCTGCGTTTGTGTCGATTCCGTCTACGGATGGCGAGTTTGGCGTTTTACCTGCTCACTCCAGCGAAATCTGCACGATCGACCGCGGTTACGTTCGCGTTTCCGATAAGGCCATGGCACTGTCGACCACACGTTTGCCGTGGCCGGCGGCTATGCCCAGGTTGCGGAAGATGTCGTGACCGTCCTCGCCGAGCGCGCTTGCGATTTGGCGACCGTCGACGCCGACAAGGTTAAAGCTGATATTCAAGGTTTTGAAGAGAAGCTGGGTAATTTGTCGGAGGATGATGCACGCCGCGCCTACCTCTATAATGAAATCGCATGGTGTAAGCTCAAGCTTGCCCAATAGTCAAACGTTTTAGCGTTCGACCATTTGCGAACACATCATGCCCGGGATGGCCCAGCCACCCCGGGCATGCTTTTGAAGGGTAGACCTTGGATATTATCCGCGTTGAGGGTGGCCACGCCATCGGAGGTTCCGTGCCTGTCTCGGGTGCTAAGAACTCCGCGCTCAAACTTATGGCGGCAACGCTTCTGGCGCCGGGCAAGACGACGCTGCGGAACGTGCCCGATATTTCCGATGTCCACGTGATGGGCAAGGTGCTCAAGGGCATGGGCGCTACGATCGATGTTCTCGACGAGCACACGCTCGAGATCGATACCTCCCAGGTCGATTCTTGGGAGGCGCCCTACGAGCTTGTCGCCAAGATGCGCGCCTCCACGGCTGTGATGGGTCCCCTGCTGGGTCGTTTCCATCGCGCAAGATCGCCATGCCGGGCGGCTGCAACCTGGGTGCTCGCAAGATCGATATGCATATCTTGGGTCTCGAGGCTCTGGGCGTCGAGTTCGACACCGCCCACGGCTACATCAACGCCAGTGCTCCCCAGGGTCTGCACGGCACCACCGTCACGCTCGAATTCGCGAGCGTGGGCGCCACCGAGAACCTCATCATGCTGCCGTGCGCGCACAGGGCACCACGGTTATCGACAACGCTGCCCGCGAGCCCGAGATCGTCGACCTTGCCAACATGCTCAACGAGATGGGTGCCAAGATCGTCGGCGCAGGCACGCCCGTCGTGACCATCGAGGGCGTGGAGGAGCTGCATCCCGTTACCCATTGCGTGGTGGGTGACCGCATCGAGGCCGGCACCTTTATCGTCGCCGGCGCCTCATGGCCGATGAGCGCGGCGTCGATGTTACGGGCTTCTGCCCCATCCACCTGGGAATGGTGCTCAAAAAGATGGAACTTATGGGCATCGAGTGCGAGCGTATCGAGAACGGTGTCCACGTCAATCGCGCCGAGCGCATCAAGCCGGTCGATATCCAGACGCTTCCGTTCCCGGGTTTCCCGACCGACATGCAGGCGCAGATCATGGTGCTTTCGGCCCTTGCCGACGGAAGCTCCGTAATTACCGAGAACATCTTCGAGAACCGCTTCATGTTCGCCTCCGAGCTCGTGCGTATGGGTGCCGATATTCGTATCGAGAGCCATCACGCCATGATTCACGCGTCAAGGGCTTCTCGGGCGCACAGGTCACCTCACCCGACCTGCGTGGCGGCGCGGCTCTTGTGGTTGCCGGTCTTATCGCCGATGGCGTTACCGAGGTCTCGGCCATCCATCACATCAAACGTGGCTACGAGCAGTTTGTCGAAAAGCTGCAGGCGCTTGGCGCGCATGTCGAACATGCCACCGTTCCCGATCCCGTCATCTACTAATGCAGGTTGCCTATGTTTAACAAGAAGCCCCTAGCGGATAACACCCGAAGACCCTCGACTGGTGCGCAGGCCAAGATCTACAGTCGCGACAATGTCGCACGCTATTCCGAGCGCGCCCGTCAGCGCCGTCGCGGCCGCACGGTTCGCCGTGTCGCGCTCATCGCCGTGCTCGGTGTGTTGCTGAGCGCCACGACCGCTGCAGGTCTGTGGTTTGCCACTATCATGGGCAAGCTTGGCGACTCCAATGTCATTACCAACAACCTGCGCCAGATTCTGGTCGATACCGATGAGGCAAAGATCCGTTCTACGTGTTGCTTCTTGGTACCGACGGTCGTCCGGGCGAAGATACGTATCGTGCGACTCGATTATCCTGGCACGCATCGACCCCACGCAAAAGCAGGCGACGCTCATTTCCGTTCCGCGCGACACCAAGGTCGTGTACAAGGGCGAGACCATGAAGATCAACGCCTGCCACACCGTTGGCGGCGCCGAGGCCATGGTCCAGGCGGTCAACGAGCTGTGCGGCGTGCAGATTTCTCACTATGCCGAGGTCAGCTTTGACGGCATGCAGTCGCTTATTGATTCGGTTGGCGGTATCGACATCAACGCGACCGACGACGTCGACGATCCCGAGCACCTGGATATTAAGATTACCGCTGGTCAGCAGCATATGGACGGCGCTACTGCCCTTACCTATGCCCGCTGCCGCTACACCTATGCCGACGGCGATTACACGCGCATGCGCCATCAGCGTCAGGTGCTTGGCGCCCTTGCCAACCAGATTCTCAATAACTTCGATGCCACGAAGATCTTTGGCCTGGTTAATTCGCTGTCCGATATGCTCGTAACCGATATGAGCGTTCAGGATATCGTGTCCACGGTCAACGCCATGCGCGGCATGGATGTCGAGGGCATCTACTCGGCCAACCTGCCTCGTACGCCGACGACAGCACTATGATCGACGGCGTGAGCTATGTCTTTGTTTACGAAGACGAGCTTAAGGAAATGATGGCCCGCGTCGACGCCGGTGAGGATCCCAAGGGCCCCAACACCATGGGCCTTTCAGACGGCTCCAGCTCCACGATCGGTGACCTCAACAACAATACGTCCGAGGACTACGCATATGGCACCGCGACCTCGTCGGGTGGCTCGGACGATTCCGACGATTCGAGCGACGGCTCCGATTACTACGAAGAGCCCACCGGTGACGGCAACGGCTACGAAGCCAACTACTAGGGTTACGCGGGCTTACCAGCCCGCGTAGCGGCTCGACGCTGCGCGACGCCCAGAGCTACAATTTGTCATTCAAAAGGCAGGGCATGACCAGAAGGTCAATGCCCTGCCTTTTTCATGCCAACTTGTTCGCTCTGGACGTCGCTCGCTGACGTTGGCTCAACCTGCGATGCCGACTACTTTTCTTGCACCAAAAACGCCCCGTTCTCGGTTGAGGACGGGGCGATTCGTCTCTTGGGCTCATGCAGCCAGTCTTATGCGAAACGGGCGACGAGCTCCTGCAGGACGTCGGTCATCTTGACGAGCGAGCTGACCGGGACAAACTCGTTGACGCCGTGGTAACAGTAGCCGCCTGTCGAGAGGTTGGGGCAGGGCAGGCCGCGGAACGACAGCTGTGCGCCGTCGGTGCCGCCGCGAATCGGCAGTACTGGGCTCAACGCCGCAGGCAAGGTAGGCTTCCTTGGCAACATCAATAAGCTCGGGATAGTCACGAACGATCTCGGCCATATTTCGATACTGCTGCTTAATCTCGACCGTTACGCGCTCCTCGCCCAGTCGCTGGTTGAGCAGTGCGGCGGCGGCATTCATCAGCTCGAGTTTCTGCTGGAACTTGGCGGCATCGTGATCACGGACGATATAGCGCGCCGTGGCATGGTCGACCGTTGCCGAGACGCCCTCAAGGTGATAGAAGCCCTCGTAGCCCTCGGTGTATTCCGGGCGCTGCCCGTAGGGGAGCAGGGCGTTGAAGTCGCAGAACAGGTTGCCCGCGTTGACCATGCGCCCCTTGGCGTCGCCGGGGTGAATGGACTGGCCCTCAAAGCGAACGGTTGCCTCGGCGGCGTTGAAGCACTCCCACTCAAGCTCGCCAACCGGACCGCCGTCGACCGTGTAAGCGTACTTGCAGCCGAAGGCCTCGATATCCAACAGCTCGGCACCGTGACCGATTTCCTCGTCCGGGCAGAAGCAAATGCCGAGCGCGGGATGGGGCAGGGAGGGATCCTGCGCGATGCGTGCGACAAGCGCCATGATTTCGGCGACACCCGCCTTGTCGTCGGCGCCCAGCAGCGTAGTTCCGTCGGTGCAGACAAGGTCCTCACCCACCAGGTTGTTGAGGGCAGGAAGTTTGGCGGTGCTCATGGACACGGGCTTGCCGTCGACGATGCCGCAAACCAGATCGCCGCCCTCGTAGTGCACGATGTGCGGCGCTACGCCGGCGCCCGGCACGACCTCGGTGGTATCGAGGTGCGCGATCAGGCCCAGGGCGGCTTATTCTCGGAACCGGCGCTAGCGGGAATGTGCGCGCAGACATAGGCGTTTTCGGTTACATGGGCATCGGTTGCACCCAGCTCGCGCAGTTCTTCGGCAAGCACGTTGGCAAGGTCAAACTGTACGGTGCTCGACGGCACCTGGTCGCAGTTGGCATCCTCGGACTGCGTGTTGATCTGGACATAGCGCAAAAAACGCTCGAGGACGTCGGGGTCCGTGGTGGTGTTTTCCATAAAGATCGCTCCAATCTTGGTCGTCGTGTGCAACAAGAACTCTAGCACGGTATGCCGCGGCATACCGCGACGCTTGGATGGGGTAGAATCAGCCATTGAGTGCAGAAGGGACGGATGTTCATGGAATACGACAAATAGCTCGCGCGAGCTACACCTAACGGTGGCGAACGAAGACTACTTGGAGTGCATGGTTCGCATCGAAAGTGAAGATGGGGAGACCGGCGGCGTGCGGTCGGTCGATATCGCACAGCGCCTTGGCGTCTCGAAGGCATCGGTCAACAAGGCGGTTTCGGCTCTCAAGGCATCTGAACTTGTCGAACAGTCTCACTACGGCAAAGTTATCCTGACTGACCGTGGGCGCGAGGTCGGCTCGGCTATCTGGTATCGCCATCGTCTGGTCCGCACGTTTTTGGTTCAGGAGCTCGGTGTCGAATTTGAGCGAGCCGATTCCGAGGCCTGCATGATGGAGCATGCTCTATCCGAGGACACGATGAACCGCTGGCTCGCCTATCTCGAAAAGCAGGGAATCAGCGTCGAGGAATAGCGGGATATATATGGATACGAGTTATTACAACCGCTTTGGTGCCGAGGAACTTACGCGCCGCTTGTCGAGCGAGACCTTGTTGGCGCAGGGCCCCATGGGCAGTGTTCTGTTGAGTGAGTACGATGCCGCCGACATTCCACCGGCGTTTTGGAATCTGGCAGAGCCGCAGACCGTTTCTCGTATCCATCGCTTGTATGTCGCCGCCGGCGCGCAGGTGCTCATTACCAACACCTTTCAGGCATCAAGCTATGCCCTCAAGCACGACCAGATTGCGCCGTCCGTGGCGGAGGTCAATCGCGGGGCCGTCGACGATGCTCGCCAGGCGCACCCACAGCTGCTGCTGGGCTCGATGGGCCCGATTTGTATTGAGTGGTTTGCCGAGGACTCTGCCGAGTATCGTGAAATCCGAGGCATTGCGCGCGAACAAGCGCACGCCTTGCTCAATGCTGGTGTTGACGGTCTGCTGATCGAGACGGTGACGTCTATCCGTAATTTGCAGCCCATGCTTGCCGGCGCCCGAGATGCCGCCGACGGTATGCCTGTCCTGGTGAGTTTTGTCGTTGACGATAAAGGCGACCTGTTGGGCGATGGCTCAACATCGAGGCAGCCGTTTTGTACGCCGAAAAACACGGCGCAAACTCGGTTGGTGTTAATTGCTGTTCGCTTGCGGCCGCGAACGCGGCGGTGCCCAGGATGGTTGCATCGGCGACTACTCCCGTCACGGTGCGTCCCAACGCGGGAAATCCGGTTCAGACACAGGATGGTCCCGTGTGGCATGAGGACCCCGAAGCCTTCGCTCGCGCATGCGTCGAGTGGAAGCGGGCGGGCGCCGCAATGGTAGGCAGCTGCTGCGGAACCACGGCGGTTACGACAGCAGCTATGGCAGATGCGCTCAATATATAGAACCGAAAATGGGAGTATCGAATCACCGCCCCGCTGGGGCGGTTTTTTTGTTGGCGGTGCGCACCTCGACGCTTTTGCCTAAACGGTGAACGAGCGTGCCGGCGGCTTGCCGGATGCCCGTTGCGGGTATACCTCATGCGTACCATGATCCAAACACTGCGAGGTGTCTGCGCGTGTGCGCGATAATTCACTTTGGAACTGACGGTTGGCGAGCTCGCGTCGACGGAGACTTTACTATCAACAACGTCGCTCGTGTCACTGATGCTATCGGCAGGCTATGGCAAAAGACGAATCCCGGTAAAACGGTATATGTAGGATTTGATACTCGGCCGCAAGCGCGCGAGTTCGCCGAGCTCGCGGCGGGCGTGATTGCCGCCCACGGGCTCGATGCCGTGCTCGTGTCTCGACCGGTGCCGACTCCCGCTCTTACGTGGGCGGCTGCGTATGACGGCGAGGCATGCGGCGCGCTTATGGTGACGGGCTCACATCATCCGCAGGGCTATCTATGCCTCAAGCTGCGGATGGGTGATGGCTCGACGGCCAACCAGGATGTCATCGAAGAGCTCGAGGAGACGATGGCCGCCGAGCCGCTGGGGCTTGAGGGGCAATACCGCACGGCAGATATCATTCCCGACTATATGCGAGCGGTGGCATCGTTTGTCGACGCGGATGCCATTCGCGCCGCGCATATGCGTGTGGTGGTTGACCCCATGGGCGGAGCTGCGCAGGGATATCTTGCCGACTTGCTTCGAGAGCTTGGCGTCGAAGTCCATGAGATTCACGCCGACGAGACGACCGATAGGGGAGATATCTGCCCCGACCCGGTCGAGCCGTGGGTGGATGCTTGTGAGCGCGCAGTTGTCGAAGACGGGGCGTGCGCCGGTCTGGTGACTGATGGCGACGCCGATCGTATCGGCGCGGTTGATGAGCGCGGCAGATATATACATCCACATCAGATCATGGCGCTCGTTTTGGGCGATTTGGTCCAGTATCGCGATCTGAAGGGACGCGTCGTCGTCAACCTTTCATGCTCCACGCTTGTGCGTCGCATTGCCGAGGCGCTCGGCTGCCGCGTGGTCATCAAGCCCGTCGGTTTTAAATATATAGCCGCCGAGATGAAGAAGGGCGGCGTTCTCGTGGGCGGTGAAGAGGCCGGTGGTATCGGTATCGCCGCGCACATGCCCGAGCGCGACGGCATCCTTGCCTGCCTGATTTTGTGCGAGCTCATGGCCAAGACCGGCGCGCCCTTGGGCGTGCTTATCGATCAGCTCGAGGCGAGCTTTGGCAAGACGAGTTACGGACGTCGAGATTTGCGCCTTGAGGCCGAGGATGCCGAGACGTTGCGCACGCTGCTTCCCGGAGTGAATCCCAAGTCGATATGCGGCAAGGTACCGCAGAGCGTAAGTCATATGGATGGCTTGCGTCTGGCATTTGAAGATGACACCTGGCTGCTGATCCGTCCCAGCGGGACCGAACCGGTGGTGCGCGTGTACGCCGAGGGCTTTTCGGTGGAGGAGCGCGATGAACTGCTAGATGCCGGCTGCGCTTTGGCCAGGGGCGCATATCGGCTCTAGCCAAGGGGTCACTCTATATAAAGATGTGCTCGGCGAGCGGTAGCTATCAACTGGCAAGCGTCAGTTGAGGGCACAGTTGTGTAGGAAATGTGTGCGCCCAGATTCCCGCCCCCGGGGCCCTTCCGGTCTGGCAATATATCTCCTTGCCGCGCGGCCCGGTGGGACCGGATGAGCCGCAAGGCGTGCACCTTGAGAACCGGATACTGCGAGGATGGACACCTACGGGTGTCGCATCCGGGCAGACATCGAACCATTTGAAATGGTCTAACTTGGATTTGTTTTTCGCAAGGCGCCGAGAGGCGGCCCCGAGAAATTCCTTTTCCTATCTAATAGAACCATATGAATCGAACGGAACCGATCAGCGAGTGACTGAGAGGACCGGACGGGCTCGAAGCCCATTTATTTTGGACGGAGAGTTCGATCCTGGCTCAGGATGAACGCTGGCGGCGCGCCTAACACATGCAAGTCGAACGGCACCCACCCTCGGTGGAAGCGAGTGGCGAACGGCTGAGTAACACGCTGGAGAACCTGCCCCCTCCCCCGGGATAGCCGCCCGAAAGGACGGGGTAATACCGGATACCCCGGGGTGCCACATGGCACCCCGGCTAAAGCCCCGACGGGAGGGGATGGCTCCGCGGCCCATCAG
>ENA-OQHP01000216-OQHP01000216.1-human-gut-metagenome-genome-assembly--contig:-NODE-216-length-19484-cov-2.646278_pt1 | contig 19484 bp, 23 predicted proteins | sample MGYA00242563_ERZ504717 | MGnify/ENA primary metagenome ERZ504717 (study PRJEB26092, sample SAMD00036212) | human gut metagenome | host: Homo sapiens | study: EMG produced TPA metagenomics assembly of... | reverse complement strand
ATTAAGTTTAATAATCAAAAAAATAAATCATTCTTCAAAAGCTGATAGCCATAGTTCAAAGGGGATTTTATTTAGCTCTGGTTTAATTGCCGGTGAGGGACTTGTTGGTATAATACTTGCCATATTGGCAGTAGTTGGTATTGACAAAAACATAAACCTACAAAACACATTGAATTTTGGCATAACCGGTTCAATATTACTATTATTATTTATTGTTTTATTAATGCTATATATGGGACTTAACAAAAAAGGTAATAAAAATGAATAAAAAAGCTCAAAATTATTTAGATTTGATACCTGTTCACAACAAAAATATAAGCTATTCTGTTGAAAATGGAATTGTAAAGCTATATATTAAAAACAAAGGCTTTTTCCACTACATTACACAAAAAATTGTGCAAAAAACCAACTGTATCAACTATTGAATAGAAGAAATAGGCAGTTGTATTTGGCAATCCATAGATGAAAAAAATGATATTTTTAGTATTGGACAAATTATAAAAGACAAATTTGGTTCAGATATAGAACCATTATATGAAAGACTTTATAAGTATTTTAAAATACTGGAAATTTCAAAATTAATTATTCTCAAGTCATAGAATTTAACTTTCCGATTCATTGGTCAGAACTTTCAACTTTGTTGAAAGCCACACTTCGTGTGTCCGATTTATCTTTTCGGTTCATTGGTCAGAACAAATAACTCTGTTATTTGTGGCTTGACAAGTCAAGCCATCGGGTCTATCTTCCCGATTCATTAAAAACAGAGTACGCTATGGTACTCTGTCAATACATATATTAATAACCAAAATCTTCTCCAACGAGAACAACCTTTATTCTATTTTAATTTTAGAATATCTAGTTGTTACAAACTGGCAACAGACAGTTTCTGGACTTTTACAATCGTGACAATGGCCTGTTTTTGTACAAGGTGTAGCTGTACCAAATCTTATAGCATTTGTAACAGCAGCCTTATTTCTTGCTCTTTTCATAGCTGAGTCTAAATCAGCAGAACATTTATTCATACCTGCTACAACAATAACATTCTTTGGTCCAAAAATAAGAGCTGCTAATCTATTGCCCATACCGTCAATATTCACAAGCTGACCGTCAAAAGTAATGGCATTTGTACTCATTAAGAAATTATCACAAGAAAGAGCCTCGTGCATAGCCTGTATTCTATCATCTGCCTTATCTCTATCAACAATCTTATACTTTCCACTTTCATAAACAGCATCAATAATACCTGCATCTACTAAAGTACAAGAGCACCCCAAGAAACAGAACTACCGTCTTCCATAAGAGAAAGCACCTTTTCCCTAGCCTCTTCAGCTGTCTTTACATAATAGCCTTCCATATTTCTTGTTTCAAGATTTTTAATTATTGTGTTAGCTAAAGTTTCCTTATAGACTTCCTTTTGATTCATAATTATCCCTCCTGTAAAAATACCCTGTGGAAAAAACCACAGGGCATCATTACTTAATATTTATTACTTAATAGACTTCATATGTCTAGTTAAGTCTTCTAATTCATCTCTTTCACGAACAAGAACAGCTTCGCCGTTTCACGAATAAGAACTTCTGCTGGTCTTAATCTGTTGTTGTAGTTAGATGCCATACAGTAACCATAAGCACCTGCATCAAGCATAGCCATAGTGTCACCAACATGCATTTCTGGGCAAATTCTGTGCTTAGCAAGAATATCGCCAGATTCACAAATATTACCTACAACTGTAACATCTTCTGTATTGTCGCTATCGTTGTAAACTTCAATATCGTGGTGAGAATCATACATAACAGGTCTCTGAAGAACATTGAAACCAATATCAGTACCAATGTACTTGTCTTCGCCATTGTGCTTAACTGCTGTAACTGTACCTAAAAGTACACCACATTCAGCAGAAACATATCTACCTGGTTCAATCTTAAATGTAATTTCCTTACCATAATCCTTAACGAACTGTTCGAATACTTCGTCAAGCTGCTTACCTAATTCAACCATATCAAGTCTTGGCTGGTCATTTAACTTTTCGTAAGGAATACCGAAACCACCACCAAGGTCAACAAATTCAAGGTCATCAAACTGCTTTGCAATATTTAAGATAGCCTTAACACCTTCAACATATGGCTTGCCGTCCATAAAGAGTGAACCAATGTGCTGGTTAATACCAACAAGCTTTAAGTCATACTTTGCAAGGACTTTCTTAAACTGTGGAATAAATTCAGGGTTTACAGCAAACTTAGTTTTCTTACCAGCTGTAACAACCTTTTCGCTATGACCTGCACCAATACCACCATTGAAACGAGCAGCAATCTTTCCACCTGGATTAAGCTTACCGTAAGTTTCAAGCTGAGAAACAGAGTCAACACTAATAAGAACATCGTGGTCAATAGCAAACTTCATTTCTTCTGCTGTAACATTGTTGCTTATGTAGAAAATCTGTTCTGGCTTAAAACCAGCCTTTAATTCAACAAAGATTTCGCCTGGGCTCATAGCATCTACATTTAAGCCTTCTTCGTGAACGATTTCAAGGAAAGCAAGGTTGCTGTTAGCCTTTGCAGAATAGTTTACGCTGAACTTTGGATACTTAACAAGGTTCTTACATCTCTACAACGCTGTCTTAAAAATTTCCTCGCTGTATACATAAAGTGGGCTACCCAAACTTAGCTGTAAGATCGCTAGGCTTATTACCCTTAAAAAAATCTACTGAATCTGTTACCTTAGTATTAATCTTAGACATTTGTAAGTTTCCTTTCTATTTATAAAATTTAATTATATTTTCAATTCTTGATGCCATATTTGTAAGCAATAAGTCCACCAAAGTAATAGCAGTCATAGCCTCCACTACCACTATTGCACGAGGTACAATAATTGGGTCGTGACGACCTGTAATAGAATGGTAGTATTTTCTCCGCTGTTATTAACAGTCTTCTGTTCCAATGAAATAGACGGTGTAGGCTTAAATACTGTACGGAAAACAATATCACTTCCGTCAGAAAAACCTCCAAGAATGCCACCTGAATTGTTTGTATACTTGACTACCTTCCCATTATCCATATAGAATTCGTCGTTATTTTCAGAACCCATAGCCTTTGCAGCCTTAAATCCAAGACCAAATTCTATGCCCTTAGTAGCTCCTATTGATAAAACAGCCTTTGCAAGAGAGGCATCAAGTTTATCAAAAACAGGTTCGCCTACACCAGCAGGCATACCAGTTACGACACATTCTACTATACCACCAACTGAATTATTTTCACTCATCGCCTTATCAAGCAGAGCCTGTGCTTTTTCTGCTGCATTTTTATCTGGCATACAAAGTGGATATTAAATCTCTCATTCATATCAATGGTTTCAATTTCTACATCACCTATAGCCTTAGCATAGGCATTTACTTGAACACCAAGATTTTCTAATATTTTTCTGGCTACAGCACCAGCTGCAACTCTAGCAAGTGTTTCTCGACCTGATGAACGACCACCACCTCTGTAATCTCTAAAACCATACTTAGTTTCAAAGCCAAAGTCAGCGTGTCCCGGTCTGTAAACATTCATAATATTAGAATAGTCTTTAGACCTTTGGTCAGCATTTATTACCATTAAAGAAATTGGTGTTCCGGTGGTTTTACCTTCAAAAACACCAGACATAATCTGTATAGTATCGCTTTCGCTTCTCTTTGTACCATACTTATTACTGCCGGGTTTTCTTCTGTCCATATCGACTTGAATATCTTCTTCGCATAAAGGAATTCCTGCAGGACAGCCATCAATAACTACTCCCAATCCTTTACCATGAGATTCTCCCCATGTTGTAATCTTAAATATATTTCCTATGGTTGAACCTGACAAAAAATCACCTCTTATAAAAATTATCAATATGCTTGAAAAATAATGCAAAAGATATTATAATAATCTAAATGTACTCATACATTTTAACATTTATTTTTAATTTTACAAGAAATTTTACAACATATTTTAAAATAATTTAAGGAGTTGTATTTTGTGTCAAAATTTTTACACCTTTTAAGACAGCTTGACTCATCTCAGATTATAACATTAGGCTTTTTAACTGTTATACTGTTTGGTGCTGTTATTTTGAGTTTACCAATATGTTCGGCAGACTTTACATTTACTCCATTTGTAGATTCACTTTTTACAGCTACTTCTGCTGTGTGTATTACTGGACTTACTGCCGTTTCAACAGCCTATCATTGGAATATTTTAGGTAAACTTATTATACTTATGCTTATACAAATTGGTGGTATTGGATTTATGTCTATTGTTACAATGCTTTTCATAGCCGTGGGCAAAAAAATAACATTAAAAGAAAGAATTGTTATACAGGAATCCTTTAATCTTAGCCAAAGACATGGTCTTGTAAGTTTTACAATTTATATTTTTAAATTTTCTTTTGTAGTAGAACTTATAGGTGCTTTTTTCCTTTCATTGAGATTTATACCTCAATATGGTTTTGTCAGAGGAATTTTTATGGAATATTCCACTCTGTATCAGCCTTTTGTAATGCTGGCTTTGATATACTTGGAGATAACTCCCTTATTCCTTTTTCAGGGGATGTAATTGTAAATATTACAGTAATGTGCCTTATAGTAGTTGGTGGTTTAGGTTTTCCGGTTTATTCCGACTTTACTACTCACTTAAATTTGCAAAGGAACACAAACTCCATATAAATTATGTTGTAAAAAAAACTTAGACTTCATTCTAAAATTGCACTTATAACAACAGCAGTTCTTATTATATTTGGTGGATTGTTCTTTTTCATTGCTGAATACTTTAATCCATACACAATAGGAAATTTTTCATTTTTCCACAAAATTATGGCAAGTCTATTCCAGTCTGTAACATTGAGAACAGCTGGTTTTGATTCTATGGGACAAGGCAATATGACATATGCCTCAAAGGTAATTTCCATAGTGCTTATGTATATAGGTGGTTCTCCTGCCAGTACAGCCGGCGGTGTTAAAACTGTAACATCAGCCATTCTCTTCTTAGCTGTATGGGCTGTAATACGAGGTAGAGAGTCTATAAATGTTTTCCACAAAAACATACCTTTTTATACACTTCAGAAAGCACTTGCCGTAGTAATGATGATGGTTACAATCACAATAGGTGCTAGTGTAATAATGACTTGGACAGAGGCACGCACACCTATTCATATGGAATATTTAGATATATTATTTGAAGTTGTTTCTGCACAATGTACAGTAGGTCTTACAACAGGTATTACCCACTTCCTATCAAACGGAGGAAAAATAGTCCTCATTTTGTGTATGTATATGGGTAGACTTGGTCCTATTTCTGTAGCTATTGCATTGACAAAGAACAAAAAAACATAATAAAAACTATATTCATTTTCCTGAGGACAAACTTCTTGTAGGTTAATAAACTAAGGATTAGGGAGGATAATATGAAAAATAATAAACAGTTTGCAGTTATAGGTCTTGGCCGTTTTGGGCGTGCCGTAGTTGAAACCCTTGTAGCTAGTGGCTATGATGTTATGGGTTGCGACAAAAATATGGAAGCTGTAAAGCAAATGGAGCATATTGCAACCGATGTTATGCAGTTAGATGTAATGAATGAAGATGCTATGCAATATATAGGTCTTAATAACTTTGATGTAGTAATAGTTGCCATTGGCGAATCTCTTGAGGCCAGTATTATGGCAACAATGTATGCAAAGGAAAAAGGTGTAAAAACCGTAATTGCTAAGCTATTGGTACTCCTCAGAAGAAACTTCTTGAAAAAGTTGGTGCTGATAAGGTACTTATGCCTGAAAGAGATAGTGGTCAGAGATTGGCTATAAGTCTTGTAACATCAAATGTTTTAGAGTACATTACTGTTTCTGATAAATTTGGTATTGCAGAAATAGGCGTTGTAGATAAATGGGTAGATAAGACATTACAAGATGCTAATATTAGAGCAAAATATGGCATAAATGTTGTTGCTATAAAGCGTGGTGGAGATGTTATTGTCACTCCTCCCCCAGATATAAAAATTTTAGAAACAGATACTTTAGTTGTTATTGGTGAAAACGCCAATATTGCAAAATTCAGTTAAGATATGGAAAATATAATTATAGAAAGTAATCAAAACAAAATTATAAAAGAAGTTAATGCCCTTAAAGCTAAAAAAGAAAGAGATAAAACTGGTCTTTTATACTTGAGGGCAAAAGACTTGTAGAGGAAATACCAAATTCTTGGGAAATAAAATATTTGCTTAAAGCAGAAAGCTATTCCGAAGACATAAATTTTGAAAGTGTTTATACTGTAAAAGACAGTCTTTTTGAAAAAATAAGCGAAACTGTAAATCCACAGGGTATACTTGCTGTCTGTCACATAAAGGAATTTGATGTAACTAATGTGGACTATGGCAATTCGCCTTTCTTTGTAGTTCTTGAAAATGTTACAGACCCTGGAAATATGGGTACTTTAATTCGTACGGCTGATGCTGCTGGTGCTGACGGAATTTTTCTTTCAAAAGGCTGTGTAGACATTTACAATCCTAAAGTTATCAGAGCCACTATGGGTTCAATATTCCATTTACCAATATACAGAAATCTAAATCTTATGGACTTAATGGAAGATTTTAAAAATAACAATGTAAAAACCCTTGCAGCTCATTTAAAAGGCACTTCAACACCTTATAAAGTTGATATGACAACAGCCTGTGCTGTTATTATAGGTAACGAAGCAAATGGTTTAAGTGATGAAATTTCAGAAATGGCATCAGATTTAGTTAAAATTCCTATGCCTGGCAAAGCTGAATCAATGAATGCAGGTATTGCCGGTGGCATTTTAATTTATGAGGCCGTAAGACAGAGAATTGAGGAATAAATATGGCAAGAATTAGTTGGGACGAATATTTTATGAGTATGGCTGAATTGGCAAGTAAGCGTTCTACTTGCCTTAGACGACATGTAGGTGCTGTTATCGTTCGTGACAATCAGGTACTTTCTACAGGATATAACGGAGCACCTAAAGGACTACCTAACTGCTGTGACTTAAATGAATGTTTAAGACAAAAATTAGGTATTCCAAGTGGCGAAAGACACGAGCTTTGTCGTGCTGTTCACGCAGAGGCCAATGCAATTACTCAATGTGCTGTAAATGGCACAAGCTGTAAAGGCAGTACACTTTATGTTACAGCAACACCTTGTATTATGTGCACAAAGCAAATTATAAACGCAGGTATTGTTCGTATTGTAGCAGAAGAAATGTACCCAGACGAAATGAGCCTTGAAATGCTCAAGCAAAGTGGTATTTCTTTTGAAATGTTTACGAAAGAGGAGGAAAAATAAATGATTATTGTATTAAAGAAAAATGCAGATGCAAAAAAAGTAAATGAACTTGAAAACAACTTAAAGGATATGGGTTTTGCCCTTCATATTTCTGATGGCGAAAGCTCTAAAATTGTTGGTCTTGTAGGCGATACAACTAAGTTAAGCCAAGACGACCTTTTAGCAAACGAAATTATTGAAGATGTAAAGAGAATACAGGAGCCTTACAAAAAAGCAAATAGAAAAATGCACCCAGAAGATACTGTTGTTGATGTAAATGGTATAAAAATCGGTGGTGGACATTTTCAAGTAATTGCTGGTCCTTGTTCTGTTGAAAGCAAAGAACAGATGGAAGAAGTAGCCTCTGATGTTAAGGCAAGTGGTGCTACACTTTTAAGAGGTGGTGCTTTTAAGCCAAGAACAAGCCCTTACTCTTTCCAGGGTCTTCACGAAAATGGTCTTGCCCTTCTTCTCAATGCTGGCAAGACAACTAACTTACCTGTAGTAACAGAAATTATGGACTCAAGCCACATTGATTTATTTAAAGATGTTGATGTAATACAGGTTGGTGCAAGAAATATGCAGAACTTCGAACTTCTCAAAAAGTTAGGTAAACTTGATAAGCCAATTCTTTTAAAGAGAGGTCTTGCAAATACACTTGAAGAACTTTTGATGAGTGCTGAATACATTATGGCAGGTGGTAACGAAAAAGTTATTCTCTGTGAAAGAGGTATAAGAACTTTCGAAACATCAATGAGAAATACTCTTGATATTTCAGCTGTGCCAATGCTCAAGAAAATGACTCATCTTCCAGTTATTATTGACCCTAGCCACGCTGCCGGTATGAGATGGATGGTTGAACCACTTTCTATGGCTGCTATTGCTGCTGGTGCTGACGGTCTTATGATTGAAGTTCATAATAACCCAGAAAAGGCTCTTTGCGATGGTAAACAGTCCCTTACTCCTGAAAGCTTTGATAATCTTATGGGTAAAATTAAAAAGACTGTTGAATTTTTGGTAAAACATTAGGTTAATATATAGTCTGACATGTTCAGAACAAATTAACTTTGTTAATTTGTGGCTTGCAAGCAAGCCATCGGATTTATCTTTCCGATTCATTATAAAAATGCACTTCCTTTGATTTTTGGAAGTGCATTTTTGTGGTTAAATACTATATCACAAATTTTTCAATTTTTCTTGAAGTTCTGCAATTTGAGCTTCTATTGCCTTTTTCTCTTCATTCTCTTTTAATGCAAGTCTTTCACAATCATCTATTAATATTCTGATACCTTCAAACTTCAATTTAATAAGTTCATCAGTAGGTAATCTTTCTTCTAAAATTTCAATCAAATCTCCATTAACTGCCTTAATATTTGCATTAAACTTTCTTTTTGTTGCTTCGTCCATAATAAAACCCTCTTTTCTAAATTATAATATTTTCTAAAAACGTATAAAGTATTACTAATTAACTGTAACTTTTATTCATTATTTATTCATAACATTAGTTTTTAAAATATGCAATAATTCTAATTTATGTAATATTTTTTATTAGTTTTAGAAAATTTTTCCAAAAGAAATACCCACTGGCTAAACCAGTGGGTATTTCTACATAATCTCATTTATTAAACTTTGAATATCTTCTATTTTTAACCCTTGTTCACTTGAAAGGCTATAATTAACACCATTTTTATACCATATAGCAACTTTGTAAGAATTTTCATTGCCTTTTATGGTTACTTTTGTGTTATACACAGTTAATTTTTTTATATTTTCGTATTCATTGTAATCCCCTCTTATGTCTTCAGCAACTTCTCCTTTTCTAATCTATATAAAATATTATTAGAACCATTTGAATACTGAATTTCAGCCATATTTGAAAAAGCCACACTATAACTATATGACTTATAATTCCTTATTTTATCAGGTATTTTAGCATTGATATTAACATTTTCTTTTAACTCATCTACACTATTATACTCTACATAAGGACTAGATGCAGTCTTTAACATCGGTTCGCCCTCTATACTGTCAATACTTTGTTCTGCTACTTCATTATCTTCATTAAGGCTTGTCATATAAAGTTTATCTGCCTGTGTAATCTTTTCTGTTGTAGTTTCAACATCACTTTTCTTTATTTTATTATCTGCAAGTGTTGTACTACTTTTTTCTCTTTTCGCTACAGCATTTTTTTCATATATCTTTCTTGCTGTAGTCATTTCGGTATTTTTTTCTACACTTTTAGTTGTAGTTATTTCAGTTGTACTTTCTACAGCTTGAGTGCTTTCCTGTTTTTCAGTTGTACTTTCACTACTTTTTTCTGTAGTTTCTACAACCACACTATCTGTAGAATATTTATTAGGGGAATCTGGTTCAATTTTATTCTGTAAAGCCCCATATACCACAGCAATTACAACCAAACAAGCAGCGATATTTACAATAACTCTATAATCAAATTTCTTTTTTTTAGCATTTTGGATTATTTTCTGTTTTTGTTCTTCTGTAAGAGAAATACTATCCATAGCTTTTTATACTTATCACTCAAAATCATATTCCTCCTTTAAAATAACTTTTAATTTTTCTCGCCCACGAGATAAGAGGGAACGAACTGTACTTTCCCCTTTTCCCAATATTTTAGCAATTTCTGGAGTTTTATAATTTTCGTAATAATACAAATGTATAGGCACTCTATATTTTACTGGTAGTGCCAAAACAGCCTCTAAAACTGTGTTATCCTCATAGTTATCACTATAGGCTTGCTCCTTTATTTCATCAATAGAACACACATTTTTATGCCAGAAAAGCATTAATTTGTTTTTACAAAGATTTATTGTAACCCTCAAAAGCCACGACTTTAAGTGTTCTTCACTTTGTATTTTACCCTCATTGTTATAATATTTAATAAAAACTTCTTGAACTATGTCTTGGGCATCATGGGTGTTTTTAAGATAAGAAATTGCCAATCTATATACCATATTGCCATATTTATCTACAACTTCTGTCAACTTATCCACCAATTCACCTCCTATTTATTTAAAAATGTTTTTATTTCACTTAAAGATATTCCCTGTCTTGCAAAAACTGAGTATGTTACATCATTTTTTGTGCATAAAACATTATAAACTTTTGTTCCATTACCTTTTATTGTAACATCAGCGTCATTAATTTTCAACTTTTTACATAAGCATACTTATTATAATCACCTGTTATATCTTCTGTACCCTGTGCTGTTCTATATGTAACTTCATTTTTACCATCACTATAAACTATCTGTAAAATTTTATCTGAAATAGTTTCAAAAGCTACAGCCTTATATTTTTCAGGCACATTTTTAGGAACTTTAGTATCAAAACTAAGTGACTTCTGTGCTTCCTCAATAGTATTAAAATCCTTTATTGGATTTGGCATACCTAAAATGTTATCAGCAACATTGCTATCATCATTTAAAACTGACAAAAATCCCTCTATCTGTTCTAAATCTAAACCCTCTCTTGCGAATAAAGAGTAAATCATATTGTCTTTTGTACAAAGGCATTATAATACTTTTTGCCGTCACCCTTTACTGTAACACTTGTTCCATTTATTTCAACATTCTTTTCTTCTTTGTATGTATTGTAATCCCCTGTTATATCTTCTGTATCTGAATTCTTTTTAGCTGTTCTATAATAAACTTCGTCTTTACCATTACTATAAATTATCTGTAACATATCATCTGAAATTGTTTCAAAGTATGTTGCCTTAAAGCCTTCAGGTACAGTAGTTGGAACTTTAGTAACAAAACCTAGTGACTTCTGTGCTTCTTCAACAGTATCAAAATCCTTTATTGGACTTGGCATACCCAACATAGGGCCATCATCAATTATAATAACATCATCAACTTTTTTAGCCTGACTATTTTCACTAATTACCATAACATCGTCATTACTTTCTGCCATAACTGGGCTAATTGACATTAAAGCTACTGACATAAGTACCATTGCCTTGCAAATATTCTTTTTCATAATTAATTCCTCCGTTAAAATATCTTTAATTTTAGTATAGTTACAACGCAACATTCGACCGGTCATTTTATTTATTTTCTTGCGTCTTTCACATATAATACAAATGAAAAACAAAAACCGTTGCAAAAAATTGAAATTTTTTCAAAAAAATTTTTTAACATCATAATAAATATTCATTATAAAATATCCCACAGAGTAATTTCTGTGGGATATAATACTTATTCAGCATTTTGCTGTTCTAATTTTTTATACTTTTTCTTATATGCCAAATAGTAAATCATAGGCACAAGAACAAGGTTTATACACATTGAAACTGCCAAACCAGCCATCATAAGAACAGCCATAGGCACAAACATAGCATCTCCGAAAAGTGCCAAAGGCAACAAACCTAAAACTGTAGTCATTGTAGACATCATAATAGGTCTAACTCTCTTACCACCTGCACTCTTACAAGCATCTTCCAAAGGAAGTCCTGACGCCAATTCATCATTTATAAACTCTACAAGAACTATTGCATTTGCCAATACACAACCTAGCAAACTAACTGCACCAAGAAGTGCGAACAATGCAAGTTTTTCTCCTGTAACATAAAGTGCAATAAAGCCGGCACAAAGACCAAAAGGAATAGATGTAAATACAATAGCAACTTCTTCATTGTACCAAACTGATACATAAGAAGTAAAAGCATTACAATAAGTGAAACGCCTGCTGCTGTTGCTACATGACCCATAAGTTCCATATAATCTTTTCTTTCGCCAGTTTCCTCTATTGTTACTGTATCAGGGAAATCTGCCTTTTTAAGCATTTTTGTAAGTTTATTCTGCATATCAATATCAGAATACTTAGTAGAATTATAACAGCCTACAACTCTACCTCTCTTACCATTTGCTCTTGTAATTGTTGTAATCTTAGGATTAAGGTCAACATTAGCAAACTGATTTACAGCATACTTTTTGCCACTTATAGAGGACTTAACCTTGAAATCCTGAATTTGTTCTCTTGAATCAATATCAGAGTCCAAAACAATGTTATATTCTTTATTACCATTTTTAAACTGTGAAACTGTTCTGCCCAAAAGTGCATAACTAAGTTCATTCTGAGCTTCAGCCTTTGTAAGTCCAAGAGTATTTAACTTTAATGTATCCATGTCTACATAGTAGTTATAGGTATTTACTTCATTATCATTTATAATACCCTTTGTACCCGGAATACTTGCAAGCATATCATTTACTTGCTGTGCAGCTGAGTTCAAATCATCAAGATTATCGCTATATAACTTAACTTCAATAGGCTTTGCTGTAAGTGACATAATACCAAGTTCATCAACCATAAAAGTCGCTCCACCTACTCGTGAAGAAAGCTCATCCTGTAAATAGTCAACCATTTCGCTAGTAGTTTTAAATCTACCGCCCTTTTTCAAGTCAATCTTTACAGAAAAATCGCCAAGGGCATTACCCTGACCTAAAGGTCTGATTGAATAATCATATCTAGGAATAGCCTTACCTACACCGGCAAGATAATACTTTGTTTCTGGCTGTTCATCAAGAACTTTTTCAACATTATCAATAACTTCTCTAGTTTTTGAAAGTGAAGAATCGTTTGTACCATTTACTGTAATTGTAATAACATCCTTATAAGCCTTTGGAACTACCTCAAAGCCAAGTTGAGTAGCTAAAAGAAGACCTACAACAATAATAGCAAATGAAGAAACAAAAGTAATCAACTTATGATTAAATGTCCAAGCAGAAACCTTGTTATAGGTATCTATTAATTTACCTTCGCCCTTTTCATTTTTCTTAGGCTCTTTTTTCTTTAAGAAGAAATAACACATAAGAGGTGTTATAACTATTGAAACCAAGAAAGAAGTACAAGGCAAGTTATAATTACTGATGGGAATGTAAATGCCAACTGGTGGTAAGCTCCCGGTAAAGTTAAAAGAGAGGCAAAAGCTGCTACAGTTGTAAGCATTGAAACAAATACAGGAACTATAACACTAGATGTACCCTCAATAACAGCATTTCGTTTATCAAGTCCCGCATCTAACTGTGTCTGTATAGAATCACTTACTACAACGGCATTATCAACCAGCATACCTAGTACAACTACAAGACCGGCTAAAGATACGAAGTGAATATCTAAGCCAAACAACTTCATAACTATAAAATTACCCAATATAGCAAGAGGCATAGCAAAAGAAATTACAAAGGCATTTCTTAAATTCATACCTACCATAATAACTAATATTACAAGTACAATAGACTCAATAAGATTAACTATAAAGCCGTTTACTGAACTATCTACATCTGTAGGTTGGAAATATACAGTATTTGCTGTTATACCCTCTGGTAATGTTTTACTATAATTATCTATTGTCTTTGTAAGTACATCGGCTAATGAAACAGCGTTTACACTATCATCAAAGTATACAGCTATTACATCACTTTTTTGCTTATTATAAAGGTAATAAGCATCATCTTCCGGAACATCAGTTGTAATAGTAGCAATATCTTTTAATCTAGTAATAACGCCACTATCTGATGCACCAATTACCAAGTTACCAATGTCATCAACTGTTTTAAATCTGTCAGTTGCGTCTACACTAATTTTATTATCGTCTACTTTTATTGAGCCTGTAGGAACAACTTTATTCTGTGCACCAATGAGAGTTGCAATTTCAGCCATTGAAACAGACTGATTATTTAACTTGCTACTATCAACAACAATCTTAATTTCTGATGAAACATTACCAGAAATTGAAACCTTTGATACACCGTCAATATCTCTTAAATCATCAGCAAGCACATTTGTTCTCTGATTTAATTCATCATTTGAAATATTGTCCCCAGAAACAGCAACTAAAACACCAGCTACATCCATTATATCGTCATCAACTCTAATGTAGCTAACTCCTGATGGCAATTCAGACTGGAGAGCATTCATTTTAAGTCTTAAATCTCCCAAGCATCGTCTACTTCGTCTTGTGACAAATTCATATTAAGAACAACACTTGTTGTACTTACATTTTCTGAAATATTTGTAGTACAATTGTCATATCCGTTAAGCTCCATACATTTTTGCTCAACAGGTTTTGCAACTAATTCTTCCAATTCCTCAGCTGACGCACCAGGATATACAACAGAAACTGCAGCAACTGGTACTATAACCTTTGGGAAATGCTGTTTAGGAATCATAACATAAGATACCAAACCACCTATAAGTACAAGTATCATTATGAGAATAATCATAGGTTTTCTATCCAGAATACCTGCTACGAAATTCTTTTTACCCATATATTATTCCCCCTCTACCTTTACTGTATCATTTTCTCTCAGGCTTCTTACGCCGTCAGTAATAATAGTGGCAGTTGGGTCATCAATTTTTACTTCTACCTTGTCGCCGTCAATACTTCCTCTTACAACCTGTTTTTTATAAACCTTGTTTTCTGAATTTATTGCATAAACATAGTCAACACCATCCATATTAAATACAGCATTAATAGGAACATAACAGCCTGTAGCATTACCTGTTACAATCTTTACATTAACAGTTTCGCCAATAGTAAATTTATCAGCAGGAACAGATATATCTACAGCATAAGTTCTTGTATCCTCATTAGGGTACTGTGCTATAGTAGATATTGTGCCTGTTACACCGTCTTTAATTATAGCCTTTCCGCCTAACTTAATTTTAGAAATATCCTCATCAGATACTCCTACAGATACCACCATATCTGTACTCTTTGCTACAACAACTGGATAACCGGCAGCTATTACTTCGCCCTCCTTATAAGGAAGTTCCATAACATATCCGTCAGCATCAGCTGTTATTGTAGAGTCGTTAATATTCTTCTGAATAATATCTCCACTTGTATTAGCAGAATTTACAGCAGCCTGTGCAGCCTTAACATCTTTATCCTTACTTACATAGAGATTATTAAGTGTATCTTGAGCTGTCTTTTTCTTATCATAAAGTGAGCTAACTTCTGCTTTTTTAGACTGTAATTCAGCCTTTGCACTATTAAGTTCAGCTACCTTAGTATCATATTCTGCCTGTTTAGAAACAAGGTTTGTTTCCAAATCCTTTACATCACTATCTGAAACACCACCAGCATTATTTAACGCCTTTGCATCACTTAATTTTTGTTTAAGTCTGTTTAAAGCATTTTCAGCTGCATCAAGAGCAACTTGGTTTGCATCAATAGATTTTTGACCAGCCTCAATACCCTGCTCTGCTGCTGCAATAGAAGTATTAAGTGTTTCAATACTTGTTTTTGCAGCCTGTATGTTTGTATCATAAGTGCTAATAGTCTTTTCAAGGGTAGCCTTTGCAGTTTCAGAAGTATTGCCACTTATATCTGCTGTATATTGCAAAGTCTTAGTGTCCATAGTAGCCAAAACATCGCCCTTTTTGAACTTCTGACCCTTTTCTACATTTATTGTAGCAATCTTACCACTCATTAAAAATGAATAGTTCTTGGTATCCTTAGCCTTTACAACTCCAATATATGTTAAGCCATCTACCAATGACTGTTCCTGAACTGATTGAGCTTTTACAATCTTAGGTGTAACTTTGACATCTTCGTCTTTTTTAGTTCCACAACCTGACAATAGGGAAACACAAAGTAAAGATGCAGTCACTATCGCTACATTTCGCTTCATATATATTCCTCCTTAAAACATTTTATTGCCGTATATTAACAGCAATTTGCCTTATAACAGTATTTTATATTTTTATTATAAATTTATCAATGGGCAATATTTCCGTTAAAGTGACTTATTACACATTTTATGTCAAAAATGTGTAATAAACCTTAAAAATATTAAATTTCGATTAAAAAACAATTAGTTTTTGCTAAATTTAATCTCCATATTCAATATTTATATAAAAAAGGGAACGCAAAAGCGTTCCCAAAAAAATCAATATAATTATTTTTCACAAGGCATCTTGAATGTTGAATCAAGGCTCTTCTGTAATACATAAGTTGCATCAGCAGCTGTAAGAACTCCACTCTTATCAACATCAATATAAGTCATATACTTATCTGTAACTGTTTCAAGAGTAGTAGGAGTGTCTGTTAATACTTTCTGCATAATCATAGCAGCATCGGCAGCTGTAACTGTTGTATCGTTATTAGCATCGCCATAAACATAAGTTTCGCCTTCAGAAACTACACCAACAACAGGCTTAGTTACTGTAAGTGTTCTTTCTGTATCAGAAGTAGCTGTTACAAAGTAAACGCTACTAATTTCAGATACATCAATAGCTGCTGTTAATGGAGCCATATCATCAATAGTAAGTGTAACTGTCTTATTATCAATATCAAATTCAAACTTATAGTTATAAGTCTTATCTAATTCAAGAGCAGTTGTTGATGAAACATATTCCTTGTTGATACCTCTTAAAGCAAGGTTCTTATTTGCATCAGTTGTGAAAGCAGCAATTTCGTTTGCTTCGCCTGCTGCATTAATACCCTTTACACGACAGAATGCCCATTTACTACCTGCTTTACCACCAGCTGTAAGCTTACCTGTAATAACAAGCTTGCCACTCTTTTGTGGTTCAAATGTATTGTTCCATGCACTTGAAGCATTTGTTGCATTATCCTGTAAGAGATATTCGTCTGTATCAGCAAAGTAGAGTACATCTACTGTACCATCTGGAGTAACATTAGCTGGTTCAAAAGTCTTTGATGAAGAAACATCAAGGTGCTTTAAACCGTCATCTACTGTAGTTGTTTCTGTTGGTGCTTCAGTAGTGATTTCTGTTGTAGTTTCTGTAGATACTGTAGAAACTGTTACATCAGGGTTTGTATTTATAGAACCTGCATCAGCCTTTGTATCTTCAAGAACACCTGCATAAGTAGAACATTCAGCCTTTGCCTGTTCAGCTGTATTCATCTTTTCTACATTACTTGCACCATTGCTGTAATAGAACACACTTGAGTTTGTATCAAACTTGGGTTTGCATTCTTATTACCAGTTGTTGTAAGAGCTGCATCTCTTGATGCATCATTCATAATGTTATCTCTCTTAGTGTACTTAGAAGAAGTAAGTATATCGCCAACAGCCTTTATAGCTGGGTTACCTTCTGAACTACTTGCTGTTACCTTATAGCAGTTGAAGAACCTTCAAAATACTGATTTTCACTTAATACTAAAGCACTTGCTCTTGCATCAATACAAGTACCACAGTTAAGGTAATAGTTGTTGTACATATGAAGATTTACCTGTCTTGTAAGTGGAAGTCTTGACTTACAACCATTGAAGAAGTTGTGGTGGTATGTATAGTTATAACTCTTTACTGAGTCAGAACCACCATTAAGGCTTGTCTTATGTGTCTGGTTATATCTACAGTAAGCAATAGTTACATTAGAATTACCATTCATATCTGTAGCACCATCACCATCACCCTTATCCTGTTCTTCTGTAACGTCATACTTGTTTTCGCCTATGTTAAATACACAGTTGTGAAGCCAGAAATACTTTGAATCTTCTGCAGCACAGGCATCTTCAGGATACTTTGAGAAAGTAAGGTTTCTTACTTCAACATCCTGACAATTACTCTTGAAAGTGAAACCCCACTTTAAGATATTAGCATCATCGCCAATACCTTCAACAGTAAGTCCACCCTTAGAACCAGCTACATCAAGCATATTAAAGTATGAATCTTTGCCATTTGAAATAACCTTATCAATAAGACCATCAATAGCAACTACACCATTGTTAATATCTGTAGTCTTTGTACCATCAGCATCTCTAGTCTGGGTATCAATAGTACCAATAATTCTTACTGCAAGTGGCTTTGAAATTCTGCTAGCATTTTTTAAGATATTACCAATACCTGTAATACCATTATATGTAACAGTATTCTTTGTTTCATTTGTAACATAAATTACATCAGCATTTGACTTAAGTGTACCGTCTTCGTTGTATGCACCAATACCACTATGGTTAAAGAATGCGTACCTGAACGGTCGTTTGCCTTTGTAGTTACATTATAGTACACTGTTGTACCGTCTGTACCAACAAACTTAATAGTATATTCCGTATTTTTTGCAAGGCCAGGAATATCAACTCTACCTTCTGAATTTCTGATAAGTTCGCTATCTACCTTAGTGTAGTTATTTTCAGTAGTTTTCTTGTAAGAAACTTCTGAAACACTACCAGTAAACTTGGCATAGGCATATTCATTCCAGCCATAGCAACCCTGTACAGAAAAAGCTTCTGTTGCTGATGCTGTAGCTACATCTGCATTTGCAGTTACAGGAACAATGCCTAAAGTAGCAAGCATAGCAATACTTAAAAATAAGCTAAATATTTTTTTCATATAGCTCTCCCTTTCTATATAATTTTTCTGTGTAATTATATCACATTTATCCACTATATGGAACTTATTTTTGTAAATTTTTTCTTTAATCCACATTTTTGTGAAATATTACTTTTAATCTTTTGCACATATTAACCTTTTTTAAACTTAATATTTGTTGTAACATTCTATTTTTTATGTTAAAATTGTTCAAAGTACAGTAAGGGAGGCAGTTATGGAAAGAAAAACTGATTTGAGAATTATAAAAACAAAAAAGCAATCAAAACAGCCTTTTTAAATCTTTTAAAGGAAAAATAAATATCACAATATAACAATAAGTGCAATTTCTGAAACTGCCCTTATAAACAGAAAAACATTTTATGCACATTATGAAACTAAAGACGAACTTTATGCCGATGTTATAGAAGATGCTCTCAGGGTACTTTCTCCAGCAAATGTTCTAAATGAAATTGGTACTGTTGAAACCGAAAAGAAGAAAAAAGAATTTATATATCAAACTTTATTAAACTGGAAACAAAATAAAGATATGTTATCTGCCCTGCTTTCAGAAAATTCTGACGGAACTTTTCAGCAAACTTATGGAACAGTTATCACAATTGTAATTTCTAAAAAAGAGGTTGCAAAAACTTAGAGGGAACGCCTTTTGATATAGATGTAATATGCAATATATATTTCAATACATTCTTTTGCATACTTTCCAATTGGATAGAGGGAGAGTCACAAGACCCAATGCAACCTATAGAAATGATAACTCATATATTTTCAAAAGAATATTTAGGATTTTTAGGACTTTCATAAAATACCTTCACATAGGAACTTTAGCCTTTTGTGAAAGGTATTTTTTATAACAATTCTTTTACCACTCAAATTGGTG
>ENA-OQHP01000215-OQHP01000215.1-human-gut-metagenome-genome-assembly--contig:-NODE-215-length-19520-cov-4.568865_pt1 | contig 19520 bp, 23 predicted proteins | sample MGYA00242563_ERZ504717 | MGnify/ENA primary metagenome ERZ504717 (study PRJEB26092, sample SAMD00036212) | human gut metagenome | host: Homo sapiens | study: EMG produced TPA metagenomics assembly of... | reverse complement strand
AGTTTGATTATCCTTCCTTTTTAGCATAAGCTTCTAAAATAGAAATAATTTGTTTATTATCATCTACAATCAAAACCTTCATAAAAAAACTCCCTTTATATCTATATTTTTTATTCTAAAAGTTTATAAAAAAAGTGCATAAGATAAAGTAAAAACTTTTTCTTACACACTTTTAGCTTACCCTATTTTTATATTACAAACAAGGTGAATATATTTAGATTTTTTCAGTAGTGGAAATAGCAGGTTTTTTAGCTACAGCATCTGCTTGTTTTTCTTCTACTACTTCAGCATTTTTCACTTCTTCTGTAGTGGAAGTTTCTTTTTCTTCGCTATTTGCTTCTTTGATTTCACAAACGCCTTCTAAGCTACCAGTTCCATGATAATTTTTAAATCTTTTTCTTCTAAAGTTTCTTTTTCAATCAAAGCTTTAGCGATTAAATGAAGTTTGTCTATATTTTCGATTAATAATTTACGACATTCATCATAAGCTTCTTCAATATAACGACGAACTTCTTTATCAATAGCACAAGCTACATCTTCACTGTAATTGCGTTGATTATTGAAATCACGACCTAAGAATACTTGATGATCTTGTCCATCACCAAAAGCAATTGGACCTAATACATCACTCATACCATATTGAGTAATCATGCTACGAACTAAACCAGAAGCTTGTTGAATATCATTAGAAGCACCTGTACTGATTTCTTTAAGTACAACTTCTTCAGCAACACGACCACCGAGCATAGTTTTCAATCTATCAAGTAACTCTCCACGTGTAGCATAAGAGCGATCTTCTTTTGGTAACATTAAAGTATAACCGCCAGCTCTACCACGAGGAATAATTGTTACTTTATGCACAGGATCAGCATTTGGTAATAATAAACCGATTAACGCATGACCGCCTTCATGATATGCAGTTAGACGTTTTTCACGATCACTGATTACTTTAGATTTTCTTTCAGGACCTGCAATTACACGTTCTATTGATTCTTCTAAAGAATTCATAGAAATAGTCTTTTTATTTCTGCGTGCAGATAAAAGCGCAGCTTCATTTACGAGATTGCTTAAATCAGCACCTGTAAAACCTGGTGTACGGCGAGCTAATACATCAAGATTAACATCACTATCTACAGGTTTACCTTTTGTATGCACTTTTAAAATAGCTTCACGACCACGAACGTCTGGTCTATCAACAACGATTTGTCTATCAAACGTCCTGGACGTAAAAGAGCTGGGTCTAAGATATCTGGTCTATTTGTAGCTGCAATGATGATAATACCTTCATTAGCTGCAAATCCGTCCATTTCAACGAGTAATTGGTTAAGTGTTTGTTCACGTTCATCATGACCGCCACCTAAACCTGCTCCACGCTGACGGCCAACAGCATCAATTTCATCGATAAATACGATACATGGTGCATTTTTCTTAGCTTGTTCAAATAAATCACGAACACGAGATGCACCAACACCAACGAACATTTCCACAAAGTCAGAACCACTGATAGTGAAAAATGGAACGCCAGCTTCACCAGCTACAGCTTTAGCAAGTAAAGTTTTGCCTGTACCTGGAGGGCCAAATAATAATACACCTTTTGGAATTCTTGCTCCAAGGTCATTAAATTTCTTTGGATGTTTTAAAAATTCTACAACTTCAGCAAGTTCTTGTTTTGCTTCATCAGCACCAGCAACATCACTGAAAGTAACTTTTACTTTACCATCACCCATCATTTTAGCACGGCTTTTACCAAAGCTCATTACACGGCTACCGCCACCTTGTGACTGTTGCATGATGAAAAACCATACACCAATGAGTAAAAGCATAGGAAGTAAAGAAGAAAATAATGTTGTCCACCATGGTGTTTCAGGCGGATTTTCTGCTTTTATATCTACGCCATTATCGCGAAGAGTTTTTACAAGTTCTTCATCACTATTTGGATATCCTGGAGTAATAGTTGTAAATTCTGTACCATCTTTCAATGTACCTTTAATATTGCTATTTTGCATAACAACTTTAGCTACATTTTTGTCATCGACTTGTTTTACAAATTCAGTGTAATTTATTTCTTGTTTATTGCTTGTATCTACTGAAAAATGGTCGATTACAGTTATTGCTACAAGAATGATTAACAAGTAAAAACCCACATTCCTCAAAAATTTATTCAATCTTATGCCTCCTCATAGCATTGTCTTCAAATCATAATGATTAATTATATCATATAAACAAGTTAATTAATAGTTATTCTATGTTAATTATCATTATTTTGTATATACTTCTGGTTTTAAAATACCAATATATGGTAAATTACGATATTTGCTATCATAGTCTAAACCATAGCCAACTAAAAATTCGTTAGGCACTTCAAATCCTACATAATCAATTTTTACATCAATTCTCTTCGTTCAGGTTTATTTAATAATGCACATAATTTTACGCTAGCTGGATGACGAGATTCCATATTTTTCAATAAATAAGATAAAGTAAGACCAGAATCTACGATATCTTCAATGATGACAACATGTTTGCCTTCAATGCTAAAATCTAAATCTTTTAAGATTTTAACTGCACCGCTACTAGTAGAACCTTTACCATAGCTAGATGCTGCCATAAAATCAAAAGATACAGGAACATTGATTTCACGCACTAAATCAGCATAGAAAATAATAGCACCTTTTAAAATACCAATAGCATAAATTTCTTTACCAGCATAATCACGATTGATTTCATCTGCAATTCTTTTTACACCTTCACGTAATTGCTCTTCTGTATAAAGTACACTCTGGATATCATCTTTCATTGTTTTCATAATTTAAAACCCACCTAATTATTATTTTTTTAATTTTAAATATAGTATATGTTTACTATTTTTATTTACTAAATAATTATTATCTTGTTGTATACCAGCTATCCAAATAATTCCCTTTTCATCACAAATCAAAGGAATTTTATCTCTATCTTCTGCCGGTATCTTTCTATCAATTAGAATGTCTTTTTACTTTTTTACTACCTGCCATGCCTTTAGGAGTTATTCTATCCCCATTTTGTCTTTTGCGAATAAATAAATCTCCCTTAATCCTATCCATATCAACAAAACAATGTTCTCGACCAGACAATTTCATGACCTCATCTTGCCCACAAATTTTATCTATAATTAATGATTGTTCATAAGGCAATTTTATTTCTTTTTTCGTCAAAAGTAAACCTAAATCTATTTTTATGGATATATTTTGCTCTTTTTCCTCAGAATTTTCAATTGGCAAAATTTCTTTTTCACTAAAAGTTAATCTATCATAATTTATCTTTACTTGCAAATTCTTTGGTAATTGCAAAATTAAACCAGTATGTCCATTGTATAAAAACTTATCAATTTTATCAATATGAACAAAACTAATATTTTCTAAATTCCTTTTAAATTCTTTTATAATATACCTATATAAAGCATTTCTTATTGCCTTATGTTCTTGTTTCAATACTTTAATATCTATTTTTATAGATTTTCTACCTTGATTATCTATATCTACTATGACTTATCTCGATAAAAATTTTCTACATAGTAATTTATAAAATCATTTTCTTGAGCAATAATCTTGGCACTATTGCAAATAGCTGTTACTACTTTGGATTATATGCTTTAATCTAGGGATTAAATCCAAACGTATGCGATTGCGTTCATAATCTAAACAATTATTCGTTTCATCTAAACAAGGATTGATATTTTCAGCTAAACAATATGCTTCAATTTCTTCACGATATAAACATAAAAATGGTCGTATAATATCTTCATTTTTAGCTTTCATACCGCTAAGACCTGCCGTTCCTGCACCTCTTAAAAGATGCTGTAATACAGTTTCTGCTTGGTCATTTAAATGATGTGCTGTTACTATTTTTGTGGCATTTTGTGCTTTCGCTATTTTGCGTAAAAATTGATAGCGCAATTTTCTAGCCAAAGTTTCTACAGATAATTTTTCTGTTTTAAGATGCTCTAATACATTTAAATGTTCCATAAAAAAAGGAATGTTTTTTTGCTCGCAATAATTTTTTACATACCATGCATCATTTAATGAACTTTCCTTGCGAATACCATGTTCAGCATGAGCTACAATAATCTCTAATTTATATTTAACACTGAGTTTTTGGAAGATATCCACAAGTGCCATGGAATCTGGCCCACCGGAACAAGCAATCAATAATTTATCATGAGCCTTAAATAAATCATATTCTCTAGCAAAATTTTCTACGCGCTCAATTATTTCCATTATATTTATTACATCTACATTATTATTTACGCTCATAAAAAATTACCTCAAGATTAAATTCATATTCATATAATTTTCCAGCTATTAACAAAAAGCACTCTTTAAAAAATTAAAGAGTGCTTCTTAGTTTTATTCATATTTACGAGAACCGCCACCACGGCCACCACGTTTAGAATCTGTCTTACGACGTAAATCAGTAAGTTTTTCATCACTATCTTTTAAAAACTTGGATAATTTATCTTCAAAAGAAGCGCCGCTATTATTGTGTTTACGGAAGTCATTATTAAATTGCTTACGAGGAGCAGGACGATAATTACTACTCTGTGCAGGACGAGTATTTTGTTCTTCGACTTTTTTCTCCTGTAATTGTTTAATAGATAAACCTATTTTTCCATGGTCATCAACACTTAGTACTTTAACTTTGACTTTGTCTTTTTCTTTCAAAAAATCATTTACATCTTTAACGTAAACATCTGCAACTTCAGAGATATGTACTAAACCAACTTTTCCACCAGGTAATTCAACAAAAGCGCCAAATTTAGTAATACCTGTTACAACACCTTCTAGGATATTGCCAACTTCGATTGACATACTACTTTTATGTCCTCCTTAAGATAATTAGCTTTAAGCTTTATTATTATAACCTTGCTAAACAAATAGTGTCAATAAAATGTTATTCTTTTTCTTCAGAAATATATGGCACTTCGCCTGATTTTGTCATACCTAGCTCTTCACGAGCTACTTTTTCCACATATTCGAGCTTATTTAAATTATCTTTTTCTCTACTTAATTCTTCATTTATTTGCTTTGCTTTATTTAATCGCTCTTCGGCTATAATAGTCTGTTCTTCTACTTGGCTTAAATATACTTCTTGTTTAATAATTATAAATCCTAAATAACCAATCATTATCACAAAAGCGAATATTATAAACCGCTCCATTATTTTTCTGAACATGTTTTCACCTATTAATTTATATTTCCCAATACTAATCTAAACCTAACATATTTGCAATAACATCTGCTATATTATCGGAAGCGTATGGTTTCTTTAACACCTTAGCATTATTTCTAAGTTTTGGCAAAATAGTTGCATCAGATAATACTTCACGTACTACTGCATCTAAGGTATCTTGATGTCTCACCCAAATGGCAGCACCATTATCAGAAACAATTTGCATTATCCACCTCTGGCCCTGGTATTGGGTCGTGCAAATCATTGGTAATTCTCTAGTCAATGCTTCACTTATTGTAAGTGCACCAGGTTTACTGATTAAAAATGTAGCCACAGACATAAATTCTTGAATATTATGCGAATATCCCCATACGAAAATTTTATGTTTGGAATGCTGTGCATATTCATTCATCTCTGACCAAAGTGCTACATTTGCTCCTGTAATTACGAGAATTTGAATATCTTTTTTCAAGCGTTCTAATTGGCAAAGTGCATTTTTTACGCCACCTAAACCAAGACCGCCACCCATAATCAAAGCTACAGGTTTATCTTTTTCCAATTTGAATTTTGCCAATAAATCATCTCGATTATAATCTACACGGAAATTATATCCCACAGGTATACCTGTAACAAAAATACGTTCTTCTAATAAACCTTGATTTACCATTTCTTTTTTCAATAAATCATTAGCAGTAAAATAAATATCAATATTTTTATATAACCAAAATTGATGTACACAAAAATCTGTCATCACTGTAATTAAAGGAATATTTATTTCTCCTGTTTGCTTTAGATAAGATGCAGCTGCACATGGAAAAGGATGTGTACAAATAACCATATCAGCTTCATATTTTTTTATAAGCTCACGCATATCTTTTTTCATAGCATGAGCAAAAACAGATTGTATAGTACTTCCTTTTGTAGAATCTGATGTAAATTTATAGAAAAATTCATACACGCTTGGTGTATGGTCGAGCATCTTTAAATATATATCTTTAACTAGACTATTGAAATAGGCTGTTTCTGTTGACATAAAATCAATAACATTTATTTTATTGACAGGATATTTTCTCTTTATCGCCTCTGCAACAGCATTGGCAGCCTTATTATGACCAGACCCCATTGATGCTGTAACCACTAGAATATTTTTACCTGACATATATTTTCCCCCAGATTATCAACTTAGTTCAATTATATTTTAATTTCCAATTTGTTAAATATGTATTAAAGTCTTCTTATTACTTGCAATAATTTACATTTTATCATATTCATTTTATACTGTAAAACAAATAGCTATTAATTATATGTAAAAAATAAATTAAATACTATCTATAAAAATCAAGTATAGGAGGTAATATTTATTTATGAATAAACGTTGGGAAATTCTACCCATTGATGAAAAAAAACAAATCTTATTAGAAAAGAATTTGCATATATCTTCTAGTCTGGCTGAAATTTTAACTAGAAAAAACCTTGATGAAAACTCAGCTAAATTATTTCTCAATCCCACAAAAATTCCCTATCATGACCCTTTTTTGCTAAAGGATATGGAAAAAGCTTGCCAAAGACTTTTATTAGCTTTAAAAAATAAAGAAAAAATCTGCATTTATGGCGATTATGATGTAGATGGTGTCAGCTCCACTGCCCTTTTAATGACAGTTTTTACTAAATTAGGCTTTAATATAGACTATTATTTACCTGACCGCCATAGTGAAGGATATGGTCTTCATATCGAGTCCTTACAAAAATTAATACCTAAATACGATTTATTAATCACTGTTGACTGCGGTATTACAGCTCTTGATGAAGTTGATTATGCTAAAGATAAAATCGATATGATTATCACAGACCACCATTTACCTCGTGAAATTCTTCCTGATGCCTTTGCTATTATCAATCCTACACAAACACAATGTAATTATCCCAACAAAAATCTTTGCGGTGTAGGTGTAGCCTTCAAACTTTGTCAAGGACTATATCAAAGCTTAAATAAAGATATTCATGAATTAGAAAATTATTTGGATATTGTAGCTTTAGGCACTATAGCTGATATTGTACCCCTTGTTGATGAAAATCGTCGCATTGTCAAAAAAGGATTAGCTAATATTCAAAACTTAGGTATAAAAACTTTAATTGAAATCTGCAATTACGATGAAAATAATATAAATACGGGTCATATTGGTTTTGGTGTAGCTCCTCGCTTAAATGCTGCTGGAAGATTGACTCATGCTAGTATTGCTGTTGAACTATTATTAGCCACTGATAAACAAACAGCTCGTCAAAAAGCATTATATCTAGATGAAGAAAATAAACAACGTCAAGAAATTGTAGAAGATATTTTTCACGAAGCTGTCAAAAAATTGAAGAAAATAATCTTCAAGAAAATAAAATCATCATTGTTGTTGGCGAAAATTGGCATGAAGGTGTTATTGGTATAGCAGCTTCTCGCCTACAAGAAAAATATTATCGACCTATAATAATCATAGCGACTAAAGATAATATTGGTAAAGCCTCTTGTCGTAGCATAGATGGACTTCATATGAAAAATGCCCTCACTTATTGTGAACAAGATTTAATGGTTTATGGAGGTCATTCTAAAGCAGCAGGTTTTACGATTGATTTAGCTAAATTAGATGATTTTATTTCACATATGCAAACATATGCTAATGAACATTTAACAGATGAAGATTTAATACCAATTTATCAAGTAGAAACAGTTTTAACACCTCAAGATATAACCATGGATTTTATCGAGGAATTATCCTTACTTGAACCTTTTGGCATGGGAAATCCTAAACCACAATTTGTCTGTCAAAATCTCTTAGTCACTAAAAGCATGAAAATGGGCAAAGAAAATAATCATTTACGCTTTAATTTTGCTTATAATAATACACAATATACTGCTATTGGTTGGCATATGGCAGATGTTGCCGATGATATAAATAATAAATATGTAGATATTTTATTCCAGCCTGAATTAAACCACTGGAATGACCATACTTATCTACAGTTTAAATTGAGTGATTTACGTCAAAGCAAACGAAAAATTTCTTATTTAGAAGAATTTCCTGCTTATGACACAATCGGTAAAATATATCTTTATCTGCGCAATCAAGAAAAAAAATATGGTCAAAGTATATTTTCCCTTAAAGATTGTCAATCTTTATTAAAACAAATTTACAATCTAAATTTATCTGATTACAGTATAAAACAATGCCTGATTATTTTAAGTGAAATTAACATTTTAACGATAAATCAAGATAAAATTAAATTATTATCTTTACCTAATCAAAAATAGATATAAAAAATTCCCCAACTTTTGCTAAACGATTTAATCTACAAAAGCTTTAAAAACCTTGATAAATTGACTTGAAATAATTTATTATATATAATTATAGAAGTTTTTTATTAGTAAATAATCAAAAATTTCAACTTAAAATATTGGAGGTAGATTAGTTTGAAGTATATGAGCGGAAAAGAACTCCGTAGAAGATACCTTGACTTTTTTGTCAAAAATGGACATTTAGAACTTCCTAGTGCATCTTTAATTCCAAAAGATGACCCTAGCTTATTGATGATTGGTGCTGGTATGGCTCCTTTCAAAGCTTATTTCACAGGTAAAATGACACCACCTTGCACTCGTATCACTACAAGTCAACGTTGCGTTCGTACTGGTGATATTGAAAACGTAGGTCGTACAGCTCGCCATCATACTTATTTTGAAATGCTTGGCAACTTCTCCTTTGGTGATTATTTCAAATATGATGCTATTAAATGGGCTTGGGAATTTTTAACTGGAGAATTAGAACTTCCAAAAGATAAACTTTGGGCTACAATCTATCCTGATGATGAAGAAGCATATAAAATTTGGACAACAGAAACTGACATCAATCCAGAACATATCGTTAAATTAGAAGATAACTTCTGGGAAATTGGTAGCGGTCCTTGCGGTCCTGACTCTGAAATTTTCATTGACCTCGGTGAAGAACGTGGTTGTGGTAGCCTACATGTGGCGTTGGTTGCGATTGTGACCGTTATCTTGAAATTTGGAACCTTGTATTTACTCAATTTGACCGTACTGAAGATGGAAAATACAATCCACTTGTACATAAAAACATTGATACAGGTTGTGGTCTTGAACGTCTTGCTTCAGTATTACAAAATAAACCATCTAACTTTGAAACAGATTTAATGTTCCCTATCATTGAATATGCTAGCAAAGTTGCTAATAAAGAATATGGTAAAGATAAAGAAACAGATATTTCTTTAAAAGTTATTGCTGACCATGCTAGAAGTATTTCCTTCATGGTTATGGATGGTATCTTACCTTCTAATGAAGGTCGTGGCTATGTACTTCGTCGTTTATTACGTCGTGCTGTACGTCATGCTCGTATGCTTGGCATCGAAGATAAATTCTTAGCTGGCGCTGTTGATGTAGTTGATGAAATCTACAGTGGTGTTTATGATGAACTCACAAATAGAAAAGATTACATCAAAAAAGTAATCAGCTTAGAAGAAGACCGTTTTGCAACTACATTAACTCAAGGTATGGATTTATTAAATGCTGAAGTTGAAAAATTAAAAGCTGAAAATAAAACTGTTCTTGATGGTGAAGTTGGTTTCAAACTTTATGATACTTATGGTTTCCCTTGGGAATTAACAGATGAAATTCTCCATGAAAATCATATGACTTTAGATAAAGAAGCTTTTGATAAAGCTATGGACGAACAACGCACTCGTGCACGTAATGCTCGTGGCGAAAACAAACGCATGGATATTCCTGATTTACGTGATAGCAATATCGGTGAATTAAAAGTTGATGAAACTGCTCGTCAAGCTAAAATCGTTTGCATTTGGAAAGATGCTAAAACTACAAATAGCCTTGAAGACGGCGATGAAGCTGGTCTTATCTTAGACGTTACACCGTTTTATGCTGAAGGTGGCGGACAAGAAGGCGATATTGGTAGCTTAAAAACAGATATGGGTAATGCACAAGTTATCGATACTAAAAAATTACCTGATGGTTCTGTTTATAATATTGTTCATGTAACTGAAGGTAGTCTTCATGTTGGAGATACTGTAGAAATAACTGTAGATATGGAAAATAAACTCGCTTCTGCACGTAACCATACAGCAACACATCTTTTACAAGCTGCTTTAAAACGTGTTGTTGGCGACCATATCAATCAAGCTGGTTCTGCTGTAAATGCTCATCATTTACGTTTTGACTTCTCTAGCTTTGAACCAATCTCTGCTGAACAATTACAACAAGTAGAAGAAATGGTAAATGCTGAAATTTTAACAGGTAAAGATGTAGAAATTTCTCATATGAACCAAGAAGATGCTAAAAAAGCTGGTGCTATGGCATTATTCGGTGAAAAATATGGCGATATCGTTCGTGTAGTTACTGTACCTGGATTTAGTATGGAACTTTGCGGTGGTAGCATGTTAAAAATATCGGTCAAATCGGCATGTTCAAAATCATCGGTGAATCTGGTGTAGCTGCTGGCGTTAGACGTATTGAAGCTATCACTGGTAAAGCTGCTATTGATTATATGAATGCTAAAGCTAAACTTTTACAAACAGCTATAACAACTTAAAAACTAACGAAAGCAATCTTTGCGATAAAATTGCAAACCTTCTTCAAGAAAATAAAGAAATGAAGCTGAAATTGCTAAAGTTCAAGCTGAACGTGCTAAAGCTGATTCCAATAAATTATTAATGGCATTAAAAGAATATAATGGTGTCAATGTAATTGTTGGTAAAATCCAAGCTACTAACATGGATGAACTTCGTAACAACGCAGACCTTCTTTGCAACAAATTCGATAAAGCTGGTGTAGTTGTTCTCGGTGCTGTACTCAACGATAAAGTTAACTTCGTTGTAAAAGTAAATAAAGACGGTGTAGCTCGTGGCTTACACGCTGGTAAAATCGTAAAAGAAGTAGCTATGGTGACTGGCGGTAACGGTGGCGGTCGTCCTGATATGGCTCAAGCTGGTGGTAAACAACCAGAAAAATTAAATGATGCTTTTGCTAAAGCTCATGAAGTAATTCAATCTCAAATTAAATAATTATATTTAAACTAGCAAGGGGGCTAATTATCTAGCCTCCTTTTGTTTTCTTAAAGTAATATTGACTGTCTTTAAAACTATTTTTTTGTTATAATTAGTACATAGATTATAAATTAATCTACTATATGACAATATATAGATATTTTGAGGTGATTATTATGTCCAACATTAAAGATGAAACTATGATGTTTAATTTTGGTGCAGATGATGATAAAGCAGCAAAAGCACTTTGCTTATCTTGCCGTGCTATGCTCGAAAAAGGTTACAGTCCAATCAATCAATTAGTTGGTTATCTTTTATCTGATGACCCAGCTTATATCACAAGTAACAAAAATGCTAGAAATGAAATTCGTAGACTAGGACGAGATGAATTACTAGAAGAACTTGTACGTTTCTATTTAGAAAACAATGAGAATATAAAAAGGTGAATAAATATTTATGAGAATAATGTCCCTTGATATCGGTGATAGAACTGTTGGCATTGCCGTAAGTGATGAACTTTTATTCACAGCACAAGGTGTGGAAACAATTCGCCGTAAATCTTATAAACATGATTTAGCTCGTATTCGTGAATTAAGCAAACAATACGAAACTAAAAAATTTGTCGTTGGCTTACCTAAAAATATGAATGGTACAGTTGGCGAACGATGCGATATTGTAAAACATTTTACAGATAAAATCCTAGAAGATATTCCTGATGCTGAAATTATCTTTTGGGATGAACGTTTATCTACTGTTGCTGCTGACCGTTATTTATTAGAAGCTGATGTCAGTCGTGCAAAACGCAAAAAGTTATTGATAAAATGGCTGCTGTATTTATTTTACAGGGCTATCTTGATAGTTTAAAATAACTTAAATTTTATGATTTCATTTGGAGACTTTTTATTTATATGACTAGAATTGATAGACGAAATGCAGACCAATTGCGTCGTTTTAAAATAACAAAATACTTTCAAAAATATCCAGCTGGTTCTGTTTTAATTGAAACAGGCAATACTAAAGTAATTTGTGCTGCTACTATTCAAGATGGCGTTCCTTCATTTTTACGTGGTAGCGGTACAGGCTGGTTAAATGCTGAATATTCCTTACTTCCATCAGCAACATTGACCCGTTCTCCTAGAGAAGCTTCTCGTGGTAGACAAAATGGCAGAACACATGAAATCCAACGTCTTATAGGACGCTGCCTTCGCAGTGTTATGGATTTTAAAGCTTTAGGTGAAAGAACAGTCATTATTGACTGTGATGTAATTCAAGCCGATGGTGGTACGCGAACAGCTTCAATCACTGGAGCTTTTGTTGCATTAGCTGAAGCTTTAGCCACTATCTACGACCCTAAAAAACCATTTCCATTAAAAGATTTCATGGCTGCCATAAGCGTAGGTATCTCTAAAAATAATGAACCTATATTAGATTTATGTTATGAAGAAGATTCTACCGCTATAGCTGATATGAATATCGTAATGACAGGAGAAGGCCATTTTGTAGAAATTCAAGGTACTGGTGAAAAACAACCTTTTACACATGAACAATTCAGTAAAATGCTCGCCTATGCTCAAAAAGGTATTGATGAATTAATCTCTTATCAAAAAGATATTTTAGGTAATGACTTAGTTTGGAAAATAGGAAGGATTCCATGATGAAAAAAATTATTGTAGCTACAAAAATCAAGGCAAAATAAAAGAAATGATAAATGCATTAAAATTTACCTGTAGAACTTCATTCTTTAAGTGAATTTGGTCCTTTACCTGATGCTGTTGAAGATGGTACTACTTTTGAAGAAAATGCTATCAAAAAAGCAAAATTTTACGCTCAAAAAACAGGCTATGCTTGTTTAGCAGATGATTCAGGTTTAACCATTGATATTTTAGATGGAGCTCCTGGTATTTATTCAGCTAGATTTGCTGGTTATCATGCAGATGATTTAGCTAATAATAAAAAATGATTGAAGAGCTACAGAAAAAATGTAGAACAATCATCTGCTCAATATGTTTGTTCTTTAGTCTTTGTAGATACTGATGGCAAAACATTAACTTGTACTCAAAAATGTGAAGGTATCATTTGCATTTTCGCTCAAGGAAATAATGGCTTTGGTTATGACCCATATTTTTTTGTTCCTGATTTACAAAAAACTATGCTGAATTAACTATTGAAGAAAAAAATAATATTAGTCATCGTGGCAAAGCACTACGTGAAATGGAAATCCAACTAGGTGAATATTTAAAATGAAAATAGGAATTATGAGTGATAGTCATCATGATCTATCTGCTATTGATGATGCAATTTGTCTAGCTGACGATGTAGATTGTTGGCTTCATGCTGGCGATAGTATTGATGATGCTGGCTATTTAGCTGATGTATCTAAAAAACCTGTATATGCTGTTCCTGGTAATATAGATTGGTTTTCCACTAAGCCAAAAGAAATATTAGTAGAAATTGCTGGTAAAAATATTTTTGACCCATGGTCATAAATATAATGTAAAATGGACAACTAAATATCTATATGAACAAGCTTCTAAATTAGGTGCAGATATAATAGTTTATGGTCATAGTCATGTAGGTAACGAAGAGCATATAAATGATATAGTAATCATTAATCCAGGAAGTGTTTCTGAACCTCGAGATGGTCTAGACCCTTCTTTCATGATAATTGATATAAATAATGAAAAAATAAATCTTCAACGTCATTAATTTTAAAATAAAGTTTTTATATTTAAGATAAATATTTATAATGATTTTATATATTTATTTAATAAAATTATGTACTAAAATAAATAACTTTTTATATTTTTTAGTCTATAAATATATTTTATTTATAAAAGTGAACATCCTTCAACTTAATAATATTAAGCTTCCAGCCATTTTAGGTGTTGAAAGACATTCAAAAATATGCTAAAATTTCATTACATGAAGATATTTTATCCAATTTGTTCGTGATAAATCCCCCACTACTTTTAACCAGTGGTGAGAGTTAATTTATTAGAGATGGGACAGATCTCAAAATAGATAAATTCTTATTTATTTAAAAATTTCTACTTAAAAAATATATACTTATTAAGTAAAAATATGTCCTTAACCGTTAGTCATTAATGGGGATTGCCTAAATTTAGGAAGTTTAATAAAACAATGACTAAATATTTTAATCCATTGGAGGGGTTATGGTGCGTACAATCCAAGCAGAACAAATCACTCAAGAAGTAGCGCAGATGTGTAAAGAAGCTGCCTACTATTTACCAGGAGATGTGTTTGCCGCATTAGAAAGAGGTAGACTTAGTGAAAAATCTCCAGTAGGAAGAGAAGTACTCGACCAAATTATCACAAATGCAAAAATTGCAAAAGAAGAAGACAGACCTATTTGCCAAGATACTGGTATGACTATTGTTTTTGTTGAATTAGGTCAAGATGTTCACATTGAAGGCGGCAACTTAAATGACGCTATCAATGCTGGTGTAGCTAAAGGTTATACTGAAGGTTATTTACGTAAATCCGTTGTAGCTGAACCACTTTTCGATCGTAAAAATACTCAAGATAATACACCAGCTGTTATCTACACAGAAATCGTTCCTGGCGATAAATTAACTATCCAAGTTGAACCAAAAGGTTTCGGTAGCGAAAATAAATCTGGCTTAAAAATGCTTGTACCAGCTGATGGTGTAAAAGGCGTTAAAAAAGCAGTTATGGATATTATCCTTCATGCTAGCTGCAATCCTTGCCCACCAATGGTTGTTGGTATTGGTATTGGCGGTACTATGGACCGTGCTGCTGTTATGTCTAAAAAAGCATTACTTCGTCCAACTAATGTTCGTAATGCTCATCCTGAATATGCAAAACTTGAAGAAGAGCTTTTAGAATTAATCAACCAGACAGGTATTGGTCCACAGCTCGGTGGTACAACAAGTGCTCTTGCTGTTAATATCGAATGGGGTCCTACTCATATCGCTGGCCTTCCTGTGGCTGTAACAATTTGTTGCCATGCATGCCGTCATTCTAAACGCGTATTATAATTTATTCAGGAGGTATATTTAAATGGCTGATAAAATTCGCATTACAACACCTTTGACTGAAGAACAGTCTCGTAAATTAAAAGTAGGCGATAGCGTTCTTATTTCTGGCGTTATCTATAGCGCACGTGATGCTGCTCATAAAGTTATGACAGAAGCACTTGCTCGTGGTGAAAAACTTCCAATTGATTGGAACAATCAAATTGTTTATTATCTTGGACCAACTCCAGCTAAACCTGGTAATCCAATTGGTTCTTGCGGTCCTACAACTTCTGGTCGTATGGACGCTTATACTCCTACAATGCTCGAACAGGGTATTAAAGGTATGATTGGTAAAGGTTCTCGTGATAAAGCTGTTATCGAATCCATGAAGAAAAATGGTGTTACTTATTTTGCCGCTGTTGGTGGTGCTGCTGCACTTATTTCCAAATGCGTAAAAAATATGAAGTAATCGCTTATCCAGAACTTGGTCCTGAAGCACTTGCAGCTCTTACTGTTGAAGATTTCCCTGCAATCGTAGTTATTGACTCTGAAGGTAATAATTTCTATGAAATGGGTCAGGCTCCATATCGCACTTTAGATATGGATAAACTTTAATAATTAACAAAATCCTGAGCTCCTTTATTATCTTCTAGGAGGAGCTCAGTTTATTTTGCGAACCGTGGGACACACGGGGATAGCCATCTATCATTTATATTACATATAATTAATATATGGAAGCTTTTTTAAGCATGTCATAAGGTGTGTAAATTTTCCCTATGAAAATTAAAAAGTACAGGAGGTTCAAGGATGATTCACACAACATTTTATATTCGCAGATTACATTCCCTCTGCGGTATTGTTCCTGTAGGTTTATTCTTACTCGAACATATCTTTACAAACTCTATGGTATTAGGTGGACCAGCTCCATTCAATGCAGCAGTTGAGCATCTTGCATCTATTCCACATGAAATTATGCTTCCTTTGGAAATTTGCTTCATTTTAGTTCCATTCCTTTTCCATGGTCTTTATGGTTTGTACATTTTAATGCAAGCTAAAAATAACGTAAAAAGCTATGGTTATGCTCGCAACTGGAATTTCTATTTCCAAAGAATAACTGCTGTTATTATCTTCCTTTTCTTAATCTGGCATGTTGTTTATCTCCGCATTATGGTAAAAGGTGGCGGTACTCCTATTTCCTTCGAATTATTACAAGCTTATTTCCAAAATCCGATTGTATGGGGTGCTTATACAATCGCTATGATTGCATCTATTTTCCACTTCTTTAACGGTCTTACTACATTCACTATGACATGGGGTATTGCAAAAGGTCCTCGTATCCAGACTTCTTCTCTCGTGTATTCATGGCAATCTTTGTAGTATTATCCCTTTTAACAATTGCTTTCATGAGCATGTACTGGTTTTAATCTATAAATTCTGATATAAGGAGAGACTCACGTGAAATCTACAAAAAAATCATCGTTGTCGGTGGCGGTTTATCCGGTCTTATGGCTACGATTAAAATTTGTGAATCTGGCGGTATTGTAGACTTATTCTCTTATTGCCCAGTAAAACGTTCCCACTCCCTCTGTGCACAGGGTGGTATTAATGCTTGTATGGATTCCAAAGGTGAACATGATACTGTTTGGGATCATATCGATGATACAATTTATGGTGGCGACTTCCTTGCTGACCAATTAGCAGTTAAAGGTATGTGCGAAAACGCTCCAAAACTTATTAAAATGTTCGACCGCATGGGTGTTCCTTTCACTCGTACACCAGAAGGTAACCTTGACCTTCGTAACTTCGGTGGTGCAAAACATAAACGTACTTGCTTCGCTGGTGCTACTACTGGTCAACAGCTTTTATATGCTCTTGATGAACAAGTTCGTAAACTTGAAGTAAAAGGCAAAGTTAAAAAATACGAATTCTGGGAATTCGTTCACATCATTAAAAACAAAGAAGGCATCTGCCGTGGTATCACTGCTCAGAACATGAATTCCATGGAAATTGAAGCTTTCCCAGCTGATGCAGTTATCTTAGCAACAGGTGGTCCTGGTGTTATTTTCGGTAAATGTACAGCTTCTACAATCTGTAACGGTTCTGCTGTTTCCGATGTATACCAAGAAGGTGCTTACCTAGGTAACGTTGAATTCATTCAGATTCACCCAACAGCTATTCCAGGCGAAGATAAAAACCGTCTTATGTCTGAAGCAGCTCGTGGTGAAGGTGGTCGTGTTTGGACTTACAAAGATGGCAAACTTGGTACTTCCTCGAAGAAAAATATCCAGCTTATGGTAACCTCGTTCCTCGTGATATCGCAGCTCGTGAAATTTATCAAGTTTGCGTACACATGGGTCTTGGTATCAATGGCGAAAATCGTGTATACCTCGATCTTTCCCACATTGATGCAGATTACTTAAACCGTAAACTCGCTGGTATCATGGAAATCTACGAAGAATTCGTTGGTGACGACCCTCGTAAAGTTCCTATGCAGATCTTCCCTTCCGTTCACTATTCCATGGGTGGTATTTGGGTAGACCGTAAACACAGAACAAATATTCCTGGTTTATTCGCTTCCGGCGAATGTGACTATCAGTACCATGGTGCTAACCGTCTTGGTGCTAACTCCCTTCTTTCCGCTGCTCACTCTGGTACTGTTTCTGGTCCAGAAGCTATTCGTTGGGCTAACGGTGATTCCGCTTGGACAATTGAAGGTAAAACTATTGCTGAAGATAATGGTGCTGCTCTTACTGATACAGAACTTGCTGCAGCAAAACAACAGACTGTTGATGAATTTGAAAAAATCATGAATATGAAAGGCGACGTTAACGCTCATAAACTCCATATGGAATTAGGCGAGCTCATGCTTCGTTACTGCACAATTGAACGTATTAACAAAGACCTTGAATATTGCTATGAAGAAGTTAAGAAAATCCTCAAAAAATGGGATCATATCGGTCTTACTGATACTAGTCGCTGGGCCAACCAAGAAGCTATGTTCGTACGTCAGCTTCGCAACATGATCATCTACGCTCTTGCTATCTGTAAAGCAGCTCGTATGCGTGATGAAAGCCGTGGTGCTCACTTCAAACCAGAATTCCCTAACCGTGATGACGAGCATTTCTTAAAAACTACACTTGTTAGAATGAACCCTGAAACTTGTGAACCAGAAATCAGCTATATCGATTTTGATCACTCCTTAGTTAAACCTCGTCCACGTCGTTATGATGTTACTAAAGGAGGCAAAAAATAATGGCAGATACTAAAAAAACTGTTCATTTGATTATTGAACGTCAAGATAGCCCTACTGGCAAACCTTACACAGAAGAATTTGAAATTCCTTATCGTCCTGCACTTAACGTAGTTGCAGCTTTAATGGAAATTCAGAAAAACCCTGTAACTAAAGATGGCAAAAAACTACTCCTGTAGTTTGGGAATGCAACTGCTTAGAAAAAGTATGTGGTGCTTGTATGATGGTTATTAACGGTCGTGCACGTCAAGCTTGTGCTTCTCTTATCGACAAACTTCCTCAACCAATCCGCATTGCTCCAGCTCGTACTTTCCCTGTAATCCGTGACCTCTTAATCGACCGTAGCGTTATGTTTGAAAGCCTCAAACGTATCCAAGGTTGGATTAATGTTGATGGTAGCTGGGAAAATCGTGAAGCTCCAATTCAAAACCCATATACTGCTGCTACAGCATATGAAATTTCCCACTGCATGACTTGTGGTTGCTGCTTAGAAGCTTGCCCTAACGTTGGTCCACAGTCTGACTTCATCGGACCTGCTCCAACAGTTCAAGCTTATCTCTTCAATTTACATCCATATGGTAAATTTGACAAAGAAAAAACGTCTTAATGCTCTTATGGAAAAAGGCGGTATCACTAGCTGCGGTAACAGCCAAAACTGCGTAGAAGCTTGTCCAAAACACATCAAATTAACTACTTATCTTGCTCAGTTAAACCGTGATGTAAATAAACAGGCTCTCAAAAATATCTTTGATAAATAATAAAAGATATATCAATCAAATAACAAAAGGAGTTAGTTTAAAACTAACTCCTTTTTATTATCAAAAACAGCACCTTAAAAGGTGCTGTTTTCTATTTCATATCTTATTGTCTAAAGTAATGATAATTGTCTTTTATCTCAACTAATTCATCTAATTTTACATTTAAGCTTTTGCAATAGACGCTATTACTAAAAAAGTTGGTTGGCGTTTATCATTTTCTATAAAGCTAACCATAGCTGTACTAATACCTGC
>ENA-OQHP01000214-OQHP01000214.1-human-gut-metagenome-genome-assembly--contig:-NODE-214-length-19626-cov-1.454536_pt1 | contig 19626 bp, 27 predicted proteins | sample MGYA00242563_ERZ504717 | MGnify/ENA primary metagenome ERZ504717 (study PRJEB26092, sample SAMD00036212) | human gut metagenome | host: Homo sapiens | study: EMG produced TPA metagenomics assembly of... | reverse complement strand
TTGAAACGTATTTCAAGGAACATCCAGATGATGAAATAAAATTTGAGACATCACAACTCCCTGTCCCGCCAAGCGTTACTGCATCCACTTGAATATAGATGATGCCCAACGCAATCACATCTCATCGCTATTAAACATTGAGCTACCTCATCTGACATATCCAAAGGTAAAAGAAATCTTGTCTGACAACGGTTTGACAGAGGTTTTGCCCGGGGCAGATAACACGTTGCTCTTTCTGTTCGGATATTCATGGGAACAAGATAAAAATTTTAACATGATTTATTTCAGATACGATTTTAAGAGAAAGTAAAACTCAATGGCGAAATAGTGAGGGCAATTTCTTTACTTATTAAAGTAGCTATAAAACTGGAAGAACATGATAATGTATTACGTGATCGGGATTTTTATGTTAACGGATTGAATATATGAATTATTATTGCGTACATTCGAAAGGTAATTTTATCAACCAACCGAATATGAGGCTTCTATTTCTACTGCTGTTTTGCAGTGTGCTTTGCGCTCATGCGCAAGTGAGCAGCCGGAGTGATGAAATATCAGACAGCAGTTTCATTTCTTACAGACTGGAAGGAGAACCGGCGCACCGCCTGTTTCTGCATAAAGACACGCTGCGAGTGGAAGTCAAGGGAATAGGGCTGTTCCCGCATTACACGCTTTCGTATGTGATTGCACAAGATGGATGTTTACAACGTGTAGGCACACCAAATGCCAGACAGACAGTAAAAAAGGCATAGACATGGACTTGGCAATATCTGCTTCGCTGGATGGAAAATGCCTGAAGCATATTTCAGACAATGAGATACGCATATCGGAGAACAATCGCCCGTATTTCAGAGAACAAGCAGTAAAAAATGTATTACATGGAATGGATTTGTTGTGGATTTATGACGGTGCGTTTGTACGGGACTCCACCGAACTTGGGAGGTTGTATAAAATAATCAAGGATAACTTGCAAAATGTACGGATAAAAAAACTGGATGGCAAACAGGCATACTGTCGATACGGCATGGCTGGAATCAATGGAGCTATCATTGTTGAAGCCAAGGTTGTCAAAAGAAAGACAAAGTATTGAAGATTAAAATAGGAAAATGAAGAAATCTATCATAACACTGTTTTTAGCGGCTGTATCCGGAGATCCACCCATGTCGCCGTGCGCCAAGGTTTAAGCGCAAGACAGTGAAAACCCTTTCACCCACGTTAGGGATTGCAGGGGAAAGCCCACAGCATAGCGAGGACTTGCAGCGGAAAGCCCGACCCGAAGGGAACGCCCAAACAACCATCCGCAAAAACTGCTTTTGAGCATACCTTGAAAAAAGGAAGACCGAATATTCCGAAGTTTCGTCCTTATGATATATATTTGTAATTGAACGGAAAAATAGCTGCATATCAAGGCTTGAAGCGAAGATTACAGCGAAAAAGCAAATCACTACCTATTTTTGAAAAGAATTGCATTTATGGAAAAATACAAAGTAGATTATAGTGAGTTTTCTTATTTTAAAGGCATAACGATAGATTTTGATTCTTTAGAAGAAGGTCTTGATTATGCCCAAAGACATAATATCAAAGATGTTTTAGTCCGCTCTGAAAAGAATGATATAAAAGAGTTGTAAACTTTGATTTTCTAAATAGGCGGGATTTTATACAAACATTTCATTGGATCGTTTCTCTTTCTAAAAGGTCGAACATTACTGGATTATATCATCTTTCAAAACTGAAAGATTTCCGTTGGGGAGTAGATAATAATTTTGACTTGGATTTATCTCTTTTTCCAGTATTAGAGAAAGTCAATATCAGTTATGATGCAAAAATCAGTGGTTGGGAAATGCTGCATCAATTAAATTGGCTTCAGCTAAGCAAAGTTAGGACAGACAACCTTTCATTTTAGAAAAGACCATTAGTTTACAGTTATTTGCGTATTATCGGAGGTTCATTTACTTCGATCGAAGGTTTGGAAAAGTGTGTCAATCTAAAAACTCTTTTTCTACAAAGGTGTACGGCTCTCACAAACCTAAAACCAACAATCGCAAATTTGTATAATTTAGAGAGATTGAATTTAGAAACATGCCGAAAAGTCAGTGTAGAAGAACTCAAAGGCATTGCTGTCAGATATATATCAGTAATTTGAAAAACATTGGGAGCAAAAATGAAAATACCCATCACAATTTTGCTTTTAGCAAGCCTGTTTGCCGCAAGCTGCGGAGAGCCGCCCATGCCGCCGAGCGACGAGAAAATGATACGCCACTTCGCCACGCACGAGGCGGCGTTCCGCAAGGTGTATGAAATCATGTCAGAGAGTTCAGAAGGCAGTTTCCACTATCCGCCGCTTTCTCCGGAAGAGGTCATTATACTTGATTCAACAGAGCAAAGCGATACATCCCATGAAACGAATGACGAAGAAGACCTCCCGGTATATGGGCTGCTGAAGCCAGACCGAATACAGCTCGATTCCCTGTTGTCAGAGATTGGATGCGGTCTTGTCCTTGTTGACCGCAGGGAATGGGAAACGGCGGATTCGGTATACGTGAGCCTCGTTATGCCGTACTATTCCCACGGCATCGTGGATGCGGGAACATCCAAGAGTTTCGTTTACGATCCCGGATTGAGAAGCCGCCGGAACATCCGTATCACCGAACACGGCGACCTAAACGAGATTTACCGAAGGACATACAACGACACCACGCTGTACAAGCCCGTCAAGGGAGACTGGTACATCGAGTTAGACCATTCGCGATAACCTGAATGATAAACGCATGAGAGCTTTCTCGCCTTATTCCTTCCGCCCGTCCTCGAAGGCAATGGTCTTGGCAAGGAACATGCCGATGACGAACTTTGCCCCGTACCTGATCAGCTTGCGCCGCAACGCTATGAAAGTAGCCCCGGTAGTAAGCACGTCGTCCACAAGCAAGACGCACTTCCCCCTGAACCGTTCGGGATGGAACTCCAGATTGGCGGTGCGGTCTCCGTTCCGTGCGTGCCTTGTATTGCGCCCGGTCATAAGCGACGGTTATCGCCCCGTACCCGTCGGCTACTCCCATATCCGCCGAGAGCTTGCGGCAGAACGCCTCGTACCGGGTGCGGTGCTTCTCCCGTGTGGATGCCGGGACGGGAACCAGCACGGCACGGTGCCTGTTCTCCTGAACCGCCCGGATGCGGCTGGCGGCGATGGAGAAGAGCTTGACGAAAGGTCGGTCTGCTCGCCGCTCTTGAAACGCCAGACGGCGTTCGACACCTTCTTCCCCTCGAAGGTGATCTTGTCGTTCCGCCGGACGGGGCAATAGTCATAAAGGTACAAACACAAGCTGCCGTCCAAGCGGAAGAATCCCTGAAAGCGGTTGTCGAGCGGAAAGAACGCCTTGCGGAAGTCATTGAAGAAGTGAAGACAAGGATATTGTTCCAGAAACGTGCCTCGTCCTCGCTGCCGGAATCGAGCCTGTACATGAAGCCCGCCAAGTTCCCGCTCTCGTACAAGCCCATGCCGATGGTCAGGCGGCTGTTGAAGTCGGTCTGGCTGACGATGTACCAGCCACACCGGGCGAAATGCTCCTCGTAGCCGGAACGGGTCTCCAAAAGGAAATAGAACTTGCCGTCGTCCTCGAAACGGATGACGTACTCGCAGCGCAGGCGGCGTGCGATCTTGCCCAAGATGCGGCTCTCCTCCTCGATGACCGCAGGAGTGGCAAGGAAGGTGTATTGAGCGATAAAGACAGCCTCGTCCATAGTGATGATGTTTGGTCGGTTACAAATATGCGAAATGTCCGGCACACGGCAAGCGGAAAGGGCGGAAAATATGCGGAAGGGCGTGCGGATATGTAGAGCTTCTCCCTGCTTTTCACCGCCCGGAACGTGACAAGGCTACAAACGTGAAGCAAAACGAGGACAAGCGGTACGGTTTTGATACACGGACATATACAGACCGGTATATTTGCAGGGAAGTATAACAATAAAAACGTATCGGGACAATGGAAATAGTAAGCATCGAGAGAAAGACCTTCGAGGAGATGAAGGAACGGTTCGGCAGCTTCTCGCAGCACGTGAGGGAGCTTTGCGCCCGCTACCGCCGCCCGAAAAGATGAACTGGATGGACGGGGCGGACGTGTGCGAGAAACTGGGCATCAGCAAGCGGACATTGCAGACCTACCGTGACCGGGGGCTGCTGCCGTACAGCCAGATCAACCACAAGATTTACTACCGGACGGAGGACGTGGAGGCGTCGTGGAAGCCATGAGCGGGAAATGACGGAGGACGAGTGAGATGGAAGTGATCACAAGGGACACGGAGGAGGTACGGGCGTACTTCGAGGCGTTGGAGGAAGGCATGAGGTACCTCGACACGGTAACGGCGCACTTCCGCCCGGCGATGAACGGCGAGGTCTATCTTACGGGCGAGGACGTGTGCAGGCTGTTGCACATCACGCCGAGAACGTTGCAGGACTACCGCACGCAACGGCTGATCCCGTACATATCGCTGCCGGGCAAGACGCTCTACCGCCAGTCGGATCTGCTGCGTATGCTGGAAGAGAACTACGTGGACATGCGCCCAAAGCGCAAACGGGGGAAAAGTCCAACATAAACGCACGGGGGTGTGCATCGGGAAATGCAGCGAAGGCAGGGACACCGCATCGGAAGTCCTGCCTTTGCCGCATTTGCGCCGGGAAGGCGATCAAGCCGTTTCCCGGAGGGAGCGGCGCACCCGCTTCCCGTCCTGTTTCCTGTCCTTCTTCTCCAGCACGCTCCGCTGCATGGCGGCGAGGTTGCCGGAGATCGCCCGGAAATCGGAACTTACCATCCTGTTGGTCACCTCGGCGTAGATCTGGGTCGTGGAAATGTGCTTGTGCCCGAGTATCTTGGAGAGCGCCTCGATGGTGCCGCCGTTGCAGAGATAGACGGTCGTGGCGAAGGTGTGGCGGGCAACGTGGAAGCCGATCTCCTTGTGGATGCCGCAGGCTTTGGCTATCTGTTTGAGGTGGGTGTTGCACACGCTGTTGCTGGGCATGGGAAACACGAGGTCGCCTCCGGCAAGCCCTTTGTAACGTTCTATCAGCTCCTTGGCAATCTCCATGAGGGGGACGTTGCTCGACACACGGGTCTTGGTGCGCCGGGTGATGATCCATTCCTCGCCGTCGAAGTCCATGCGCTGTATCTTGTCATGGGTGAGCGTCTTTATGTCAATGTAGCTAAGCCCGGTAAAGCACCCGAAGAGGAACATGTCCCGCACGAGGCTGGTCTGTTTCTTGACGAACACGGCGTTAGCCAAGGTGCGCAGCTCCTCCTCCGTGAGATAGCCCCGGTCGGTCTCCTGCATCTCAAGGCTGTACTCGCCGAAGGGGTCGGTGCGGACGATGCCCCGCCGCCACGCCTTGTCGGTCAGGCTGAGCAGGGGCATGGTGTATATCCAGAGGGTGTTGGCACTCAGCCCTTTCTCCACCCGCAGGTACTTGTCGAAATCGGCGATGATCTCCTTGGTCAGCTCCTTGTAAGCCATGTCGGTGCGCTTCTTCTTCTCCCAAAGGAAGGTCTTGAAATGGTTGTAAACAGCCAGATACTTATTGTAGGTGGACTTGGCTCGCTGCCCTTTCTCGACCATCGCCTCAAACTCCCGGTTCATGTTCCCGAAGTCTTTGAGGATGCAGTTCTCCATCACGCCGACACCGAGGAAGGCGTTGCGCAGCTTCTCGGCGGTAACGAAATCCTCTTCCCGGAGGATGCGGTGGTAGTGGTTGGTGAGCCGGGCGGAGACCTCCTTCAGTTGCCCGTTTATCTCGTTTGCCTCAGCGGACTTGCCTTTCGCCTTGCCGTTCTCCCAGAGGTCGGGAGTGACGAACAGCTTGGTTCCCACTGCCTTGTCATCGCCGTCAACGGAGATTTTTACCATGATGGGGGCTTTCCCGTCCCGGTTTCTCACTGCGGATCTCTTGATGTAGAACGAGGTCGCAAACGTACTTCTCTTTGTTTCCATAACTCTAAAATTTTCGTTTCTAAAGGTAGTTACTTATTTCTTACCAAGAGCTATGCAAAACAAGGCAAAGCGATGAAACAGAACTCGTTATGCCGCATATACCCCGTTTCGGAACCGGTAGCTGTTTAGTAGCCGAACTTTGTCCGAAAGGGGTGTTTTCAGGCTTTTTATGCCGAAGCCTGCTTCAACCCGCCCTGCATACAAGATGCTGACCTGCATTTATTTATGTAGAACTTTGCTTTTCTTTGCGCCTTATGCCGATTTTTGGAAAAAAAGTATATTATATGATGCTATCCAAACGACAAAAAATGATAACGGCTCTCATTGCAGGAGTGGTGGCAGGCGGTGGACTGTACTTCCTTTACCTCTTGAGAGCACATACGTATCTCACCGACGAGCCTTCGGCTTGTGTGAATTGCCACATCATGTCACCTTATTATGCCACTTGGATGCACAGCTCTCATTCGCGGAATGCGACGTGTAACGACTGCCATGTGCCACATGAGAATTTTGTGAAGAAGTGGACGTTTAAGGGGATGGACGGTGTGAAGCACGTGGCTGCTTTTCTGACCAGTTCGGAGCCTCAGGTCATTCAGGCACATCCGGCCAGTTCACAGGTCATCATGAATAATTGTATCCGCTGTCATGAACAGTTGAATACGGAACTGGTAAAGACCGGCCGCATAGACTATATGATGTCGGAGGTGGGGAAGGGAAAAGCCTGCTGGGATTGCCACCGCGATGTGCCCCATGGAGGAAAGAACAGTCTGTCGTCCACACCGGCGGCCATTGTGCCACTACCGGATTCACCAGTTCCGGAATGGTTGAGAAAGATGAAAGAATAATTTAAAACTCGTATAGTATGATTCATAATTTTAAATCTTGGCAGGGATGGCTGTTGTTTGGTGCATCAATGGCTGTCGTGTTTTGTTTAGGACTTGCCGTGTCTGCGTTGTCAGAGCGCAGGGCCGAAGTGGCAAGCATATTTAATAACCGGAAGAATCCGATGAAAGGGATTGTGGCTCAGAACGAGAAATTCCAGGGAGATTTCCCGAGAGAATATCAGACTTGGACTGAAACTGCCCGTACAGATTTTGAAAGTGAATTCAACGGAAATGTGCAGGTGGATGTGCTGGCACAGCGGCCGGAGATGGTGATTCTTTGGGCAGGCTATGCCTTTTCAAAAGACTATGCCACTCCTCGTGGCACATGCATGCCATTGAAGACATTCGTGCCACGTTGCGAACAGGAGCACCTCAGGGTGAAAAAGACGGCCTCAGCCTCTACTTGCTGGACCTGCAAGAGTCCTGATGTACCGCGCATGATGCAGGAGATAGGGTAGATTCATTCTACAATAACAAGTGGGCTGCTTTCGGCGATGAGATTGTGAATCCGATAGGCTGTTCAGATTGTCATGATTCAGAAACAATGGATTTGCATATTAGCCGTCCGGCCCTGATTGAAGCTTTTGCCCGTCAGGGAAAAGACATCACAAAAGCTACTCCTCCAGGAAATGCGCTCGCTGGTGTGTGCACAGTGTCATGTGGAATATTACTTTAAAGGAGACGGCAAGTACCTCACTTTCCCATGGGACAAGGGCATGACGGTAGAGGCCATCGAGCAATATTACGATGAAGCCGGCTTTTCTGACTATACGCATGCTTTGAGCCGTACACCGATTCTCAAGGCACAGCATCCTGACTATGAAATTTCGCAGATGGGCATTCACGGACAGAGAGGAGTATCGTGTGCCGATTGTCACATGCCGTATAAGAGTGAGGGAGGAATGAAATTCAGTGACCATCACATCCAGAGTCCGCTTGCCATGATAGACCGTACGTGTCAGGTGTGTCATCGTGAAAGTGAAGAAACATTGCGCAATAACGTGTATGAACGTCAGCGTAAGGCCAATGAGATCAGAACCCGTCTGGAAAAAGAACTGGCTTCGGCACATATCGAAGCTAAATTCGCCTGGGATAAGGGAGCGACAGAGAATGAAATGCAACCGGTATTGAAACTGCTGCGTGAAGCTCAGTGGCGCTGGGATTTTGGAGTAGCTTCTCATGGAGCTGCTTTCCATGCACCTCAGGAAATTCAGCGAATCCTGTCGCATGGACTGGACAGAGCACTGCAGGCCCGTCTTTCTCTTGTCCGTATTCTGGCTAAGCACGGTTACACGGAGAGTGTGCCGATGCCGGATATTTCTACCAAAGAGAAACGCAGGAGTTCATAGGTCTGGACATCCCGGCTGAAAAAGCTGCTAAAGAACGTTTCTTGAATGAAACGGTTCCGAACTGGTTGAAAGAAGCAAAACTGAAGGAACGTATCATTTAAGTGTTATGTGGAAAATACTTGGGGATAAAGAAGGAATAATGACCTGTGCGGGATTGCTCGTCATAGGTCTTATTCTTCATTTGATGACGGGTGGAGTAGACTGGAACAGCTTTTCCTGGCCATTGAATTTGTGTGTGGCAGTGGCTTACCTGGTGGGGCTGGTGGCATTGTATTCTTTGCGGAAAAAGCTTTATATCGTGCGCTGGGCCATGTCGTACAAAGCGGCGATTCCTTCGCTGGCAGCTGTGTCGGTCCTTACATTCTGTATGGGTATGATTAAGCAGGTCCCGGGACATGTACCTGCTGGAGGTATTTCCATGTTTAACCGCATGATTTCATGGTGGCCTTTCGTGTTGGAGTATTTTTGGATGACGTCCATCGTAGGACTGGTATCGCTCAAGCACCTATTTTCATTTCGGTTTCAGAAGATACCGTTTCTGCTGAATCATTTTGGGTTATTCGTGGCGTTGGTATCTGCTACACTGGGTAGTGCCGATATGAACGGTTGACGATGAATACACGTGTGGGTCAGGCTGAATGGCGTGCTACGGACACGAACGGCAGTTAACCGAGTTACCACTGGCATCGAACTCAAGAATTTCAGTATAGAAGAATATCCTCCCAAGCTGATGCTGATAGACAATGCTACCGGAAGAGCTTTGCCAGACAACGCACCTGCTCATCTGCTTTTGGAAGAGGGTGTCAGTCAGGGTGTGTTGCCCGGATGGAATATTGAGGTACGTAACAAGATAGATATGGCTGCCTCCGTGTCAGGAGAAGATACGGTGAGGTACGTGGAATGGCCGAGCATGGGAGCTACGTGTGCCGTCCATGTCAGGGCTACTTCTGCTGATGGAAAGCAGATGGCAGACGGCTGGGTAAGCTGCGGAAGTTTTCTGTTCCCGTATCAGGCGCTCCGGCTCGATAGTGTCTGCAGCCTGGTGATCGCCCGACAGAGAGCCACGGCGCTTCTCGTCTGAGGTGACAATTTATACAGAGACAGGAAAAAAGCTTGAGCAGACAATTGAAGTCAATAAGCCGGCGAAAGTGGAAGGCTGGAAAATCTATCAGTTAAGCTACGATGAGAGCAAAGGTCGCTGGAGTGATGTCAGTGTGTTTGAACTGGTGTCAGACCCATGGCTTCCGGTAGTTTATGTGGGAATTGTAATGATGATGTTGGGGGCTGTATGCATGTTCGTAACGGCCCAGAAGAATAATAAGTGTTGAGAAGAATATGCTGAATTGGGACTGGTTTAGTTATTTTGCCCTGGTGGCTGTGCTGTGCTGGATAGCCGGTGCATGGAGTGCTTTTAAGGGGAGTCGTCTGCGCGCATGTGTGTGTACGGTGTTAGGGCTTGTGGTGTTTGGTACATTTATCAGCTTGTTGTGGCATTCACTGGAGCGTCCTCCTCTGCGTACGATGGGAGAAACCCGTTTGTGGTATTCGTTCTTTTTGCCTTTTGCCGGACTGATTACTTACATAAGGTGGAAATATAAATGGATATTAGGATTTGGCACATTGCTGTCGGTTGTTTTTATCTGTGTGAATATTCTGAAGCCGGAGATACACAATAAAGCGCTCATGCCTGCCTTGCAGAGTCCCTGGTTTGCTCCTCATGTCATTATTTATATGTTTGCCTATGCCATGCTGGGAGCTTCTGCCGTGATGGCATTTACCTGCTCTGGGTCAGAAAGAACCGGTGTGACGAGAAGGAAATGGCCTTGTGTGATAACCTTGTATATGTCGGACTGTCGTTCATGACACTGGGAATGCTTACCGGTGCCTTATGGGCGAAGGAAGCCTGGGGACATTACTGGGCGTGGGACCCAAGGAAACTTGGGCGGCTGTGACCTGGTTTTCGTATCTTACTTACATTCACATGCGAATAGGGTTACAGCAGAAGCGTCGGTTGTCATTGTCGGTCCTGCTGATTTCTTTTGTTTTTCTGCAGATGTGCTGGTGGGGCATTAATTACCTGCCTTCCGCACAAGGAAGCAGTATTCACACCTATAATATGAACTGATAAAAACGCTGAGAGTATGAGAAAAAGAATTTTGTCTGCATGGGCGGTGGCTTTGCTTCTTGGGCAGGTGTCCTTGGTCCATGCTCAGGAGAATGAAGAAAGTCATTTTTGGGCCTCAGCCCAGATTCGTACAAGAGGAGAATACCGGAATGGCGCGCTGTCTCCCCGCGGTGAGGGTGATAAACCTGCGGGGTTTATCAATGAACGTGCCCGACTGACTTTGGGATATGAACGCAAGAAGTTGTCGTTGAAGTTCTCGGCACAGCATGTCGGTGTGTGGGGGCAGGATGCGCTGGTTGACAAAAACGGACGTTTATATTGAACGAGGCTTGGGCCGCATTCCATCTGAATGACTCGTGGTTCATGCAGCTGGGAAGGCAGTCGCTGGTGTATGATGATGAGCGCATCTTGGGAGGACTGGACTGGAACGTGGCAGGGCGCTATCATGATGCCCTGAAAATAGGCTACAGACACGGAGGGCATCAGCTGGATGGTATCTTTGCTTTCAACCAGAATGACGAGACCCTGATAGGCGGAACATATTATGACAGCAGCAAGACCAAACTATATAAAAATATGCAGACCTTGTGGTATCATTATGATTTCGCATCTGCACCTGTGAAACTTTCTGTGCTGGCCATGAATCTGGGTCAGGAAGGAGGTGATGCCGAAACCCGAAAGTCGGATACTCAATATATGCAGACGATGGGCACGTATGTACAGTTCACCCCGGCCTCATGGAGTCTGTCAGGGTCTTTCTATTATCAGACAGGAAAGAATGTATCCGCACGCAAGGTTTCTGCTTTCATGGGAAGTGTGCGGGCTTCGTATTCTATCAATGATAGCTGGACGGTCAATGTGGGAACTGATTACCTGAGTGGTAGTAAGAAGTCCGATGGCACTTACCGGGCTTTTAATCCGCTGTATGGCACTCATCATAAATTTTACGGAGCAATGGATTATTTTTATGCGTCCGATTTTGTGAATGGCTATGCACCGGGACTTTCTGACACGCAGATAGGAGTAGGTTATAAGGTATCTTCTTCAGTATCGATGGGACTGAATTATCATTATTTCGCCACAGGTGTGAAGCTGGAGAGCCTAAACCGTACCTTAGGGTCTGAACTGGATTATCAGCTGGACTGGAAAATCATGAAAGATGTCAGCCTTTCGGTGGGTTACTCGCTGATGAGAGGAACTTCGACAATGGATGTCGTGAAAGAAGGAAATCACAAAAGCTGGCAAGACTGGGGATGGGTGTCTTTGAACGTCAATCCGACTCTTTTCAAAAAATAATAGTTACGTGCGCAATAAAAAAGGACAAGGACTGTTCCACATTGAAGGAGCGGTCCTTGTTCTTTATATAATGCCTTTTATGGCTTTTCGGTTCAGTTCGATGTAATTGCCTTCTTTCCTTTTGAGGATGCCTTCTTTTTCCATCTTATTGAATTCGGTAGACAGTGCCGGACGTGTCACGTTAATGTATTCGGCCAGTTGCGTAAGGGTATGCGTCAGTTTCACGGTAGAAGTGTCTTTATCCAGCCGTTTCAGTAAATAGACCAGGATTCTTTCGCGAATGGTTTTTCGTGACAGCACGTCCAGTCGCATGGTGGTACACACGTTGCAGTTGCCTGATACGCAGAGAAAACTTTTCAGCATATCCGGATATTTGCTGATAAGATGGAAGGTGGAGTCCTTGGTGGCAGTCAGGAGGACCGATTTTCCAGCGTACGGAATGTGGCGGGGAAACGGTTGTCTTTCTTGAACAGGTGAGGGGTGGCGAAAGCCCTGGGCGACTCAATGTGTTCGATTAAGACTTCATTGCCGTTGGCATCGATAATGTTCACCTCCAAGGTTCCTTCAAGCAATACATACAGATTACAGCATATATCTCCTTGCTCCAGGATAACCGTATTCTCGTTGATTTCCTGAAGACGGAAGTCAAGTCTTTTTAGAATCTCACTTTTCAGGTAAGTCCGGCAGTTCTTTAAGAGTGGAATAGAAAAAAGTTTTCCTTGTAATAATCGTTGAATGGTATGCTTTTCATTATCTGTCTTTCTGCATTTTCTTTTGCAAAAATATGTTTTTTGTTTATTACTTTCAATAGAAAGGCAGGATTAATCTGTTTTTGTGGGAGTGTTAATTAATCCCCTTGTCATAAATCTTACATGCAGATTGACTGGCGAGCCGTATTTTTGTGAAACAAATACAAAGGAAAATCTGAATAAAAGGAATTACAGATGAGAAAAGCAAGTAGAGAAATGGATAGTCAGTGGGCTTTGGAGGTTATGCGCAAGGCCCCTTACATCACGGTCAGCTTTACCCGGGCCGACGGAAGTGCATACGGGGTGCCGCTTTCACTGGCTTGTACAAGTGAGGACGTGTGGTATTTTCATTGTGCTCCTGAAGGGGATAAGCTGGATGCCATTGCCGTACATCCGGAAGTATGTCTTCGGCGGTCACGAAGTGCCAGCCTACTGTGGGACCGAAGGACGGTACGTTTACACTTCAATATCGTTCGGCTATCGCTTTTGGCAAGGCGGAACGGGTGACGGATACGGAAGAGAAAATTGAGGCGCTTCGGGTCATTAGTCAGCGTTTCCTGCCCAAGCACATGGATGCGTTTGATGAGGCGGTGCAGAGAAGCTTCATCGTACGGAGGTGGTACGGATTACTTTATTAAGCCCTCCTACCGGCAAGCGTAAGCAATATGACAAGAATGGAGATGAAATGAAATACGGCAGGATGGAATGACTTTGCCGCAGGCTATATCGTAAAATGTAAAGGATGATGGAACTGTTTGATGTGTATTCGGTTTTTCCCGTGAATGTCGTAAGGGGAAAAGGTTGTGAGGTATATGACGAGAAGGGGCAGGCCTATCTTGATTTGTATGGCGGACATGCCGTGATTTCGGTGGGACATTCGCATCCGTATCTGGTGAAGTGCATGAGTGAGCAGCTGCAACAGCTGATGTTTATTCGAATTCTGTCATAAATAAGTTACAGGAAAGGCTGGCTTATGAGCTGGGTGAGCTGTCGGGGTATCCTGATTATCGGGCGTTCTTTGTCAACTCGGGAGCAGAAGCTAACGAAAATGCCCTGAAACTGGCTTCGTTTCATACGGGGAAAAAACGGGTAGTGGCTTTCAGAAACTCTTTTCATGGGCGTACGTCGGCGGCTGTGGAAGTGACGGACAATCCTGCCTTCATGCACCGATTAATACGAATCATAACGTGTATTTTGCAGACTTGGATATAAAGGAAGTGGAAACGGAGTTGACCAAGGGAGATGTGTGTGCCGTAATTCTAGAAGGAATTTCAGGAGTAGGGGGAATCCAGGTCCCCGATGAGGACTTTCTGCGGCAATTGAGGGAACTGACGAGACGTTATGGGGTGGTATTGGTTCTTGATGAAATACAGTCGGGCTATGGTCGCACGGGGAAGTTCTTTGCTCACCAATGGGCTGGCATCAAGCCGGACCTTATCACTGTGGCCAAGGGTATAGCTAACGGATTTCCTTTTCGGGAGTCTTGATTAGTCCGATATTTGCCGCCCGAAAGGAATGCTCGGTACGACGTTCGGTGGTAATCATCTGGGATGCGCCGCCGCCCTGGCTGTGCTGAAAATTATCCGTGAGGAGAAACTGATAGAGAATGCCTTCATACGGGAACGTATCTGATGCAGCGGTTACAAGAATTGCATTCTCCGCTTATAAAAGAAATTCGGGGACGTGGACTGATGGTGGGGTGGAACTGACCGTGCCGGTGAAAGAGGTACGCGAACCCCTGCTGTTTGAGGAACGGATTTTTACCGGCTATTCCGGGTTGTATACATTAAGAATACTTCCTCCGTTGATACTTTCAACGAAAGAAGTGGATATATTTGTAGGGAGTTTGAAGAAAGTGCTGGATGGATATTATGAAAATAGCAGATAAGCTTTATAAAGTTTTCGTTGTTGCGGGTAGCGAACCTTTAGGAACAGCGGGGATTCAGGCCGATATGAAAGCCATCGTGGCTTGTGGAGGGTATGCGGCAGGAGCAGTGACATGTATTGTAGATGAGGACACAACTCATGTAAAAGGAGTACACTTGATACCGGCAGATATGATTGCAGGACAAATCCGTTCTTTCCTTGGAGATGTGGGGCAGATTGCATAAAAATCGGTATGTTGTATTCTAAAAATATCATTCGGCTTGTTGCAGGCATATTAGATGAATATAGCTCGATTCCAGTTGTCGTTGATCCGGTCATGGTTACTTCTTCGGGTGATAAATTGTTAGAAGAAGATGCGGTGCAAGCTTATAAAGATTACTTATTCCCTCGTACTTCTATCCTAACACCGAATAAGAAAGAGGCTGAGTGGTTATGTGGAAAGGAATTGAATGAGGGTAATATAGAGGAATGTTTGAAGGATTTGAGCCGCTGGGGAAATAGCGTAATTATAAAGTCGGTGGAGAACCGTGATTTCTTTATCGATTATTATTATAATCCGGTGGAGAAGGTGATGAAGGTTTACAAGAAGGAAGGAATTCGAACCCGAAATGTAAATGGAACTGGAGATAGTTTTGCTTCTGCAGTAGCGACTTTTTTAAGTAAAGGTTATGGGATTGAGTTTGCTGTTCCTGAAGCAGAAAGGTTTATTCAGCAGTCCATTGAGTTAGGAGCCCGCTTTAAGTTTGGAAAAGGATTCGGTCCTGTATATCCTTATTATGAAGTACAAGAATAAATGTGTAACAATACGAGAATAATATGAAAACAACTGAATTTATCGGGGCTGCGGAACGGCAGCTTTATGAACTGGCAAGCAGAATGGTTGCTATAATGCAGGTGACCCGAAGCGTATACAACATTTGATAAAAGTACATTATTTTGCCCGTATGATTGGTTTGGCAGAACATGTGGATGAGGCTACTCAATTGATTCTGGAGCGGCGGCATTGTGCATGACATTGGTATCCGGATTTGTGAGCAGAAATACGGAGTCTGCGATGGAAAGCATCAGGAGCTGGAAGGTCCGGACGAAGCCGGAAACTGCTGACGGATATGGGGACATTTTCTGAAGTACAAATAGAACGGATATGCTGGCTGGTAGGGCATCATCATACGTATGACTCCATTACAGGAATAGACTATCAGATTCTGGTGGAAGCCGATTTTCTAGTTAACATTTACGAAGATAATCTGCCGGCCGATGCTATTCGCAAGGTGAAAGAAAAGATTTTCAAAACCTCGGCAGGACGGGCATTGCTCGATACGATGTTTGGAGTTGAAAACAATACGCTCTAAAAAAGAAGCCCTCATTTCTGCATGTGGCAGAATGAGGGCTTTGAAGTTATTGAATCATCTTTAGGAGCTATAGAAGAACTTGGGAAACAGAAGTTTTTTCCGTAATTTTGAAACAGAGTATTTTTATAATAGTGGTATGAATAAATTTAGCAATAAATCTATTGAAGAACTCGGTTTCTATGTATATTCGTTAGTAGACCCTCGAGATGGTAAAATCTTCTATATTGGAAAAGGATGTGGAAATCGTGTTTTCCAGCATTGTGAGGCAGCCCTACAAGGGGATGAAGTATCCTTAAAATTAAATTTAATTCGAGAGATTATTTCTTTGGGATTACAAGTAGAGCATTATATACTTCGTCATAAACTTTCTGAAAAAGAAGCTTTTCAAATAGAATCTGTTCTTATAGATTTTCTTACATATCCCAAATTTAATACGGAACAAATACTAACCAATATTGTAAGTGGACATCATCAGTGGGATGAAAGGTATTAAACCGTTGATGAGATTAAATGCAATCTATGATTGTGAACGAATTAAGATAAATAACAATGAACATTTGTTGTTGGTAAGTTTGAATAGAAGTTTTGATGATGCAAAAGCTCAAGGTGTTTATCAACGAATAAATATTTATGAGAAAACTCGTCAATATTGGGCAATAGCAAAATCTCGTGCAGCTGAAATAGATTATGTGTTAGGGGTATATCATGGAATTGTACGGTCGGTAATTAAGGTTGATAGTTATGATTGGACTTTTTATGATGAAGAGAAAAAAGTCCGTTTTAATAAAGAACGCTGTTGTTTTCATGGTACTTTAATAGCAGATTCACCTTATTTGAATAAAGATGTGAGTGATTATTCTTTTGGAAGTGGAGGGGCAATTAGGTATATTCCATAAATTAATTGTAAAAAAGAAAAAAGTATAATATACCATGAAAAACAATTTATCTTCATTTTATGTAGCTTGTTCTTATGCGCAGGCACGATAGCCGCCACGGATTACAATGCACTTCAGCAGGGAGCCGTCGGTGATGGAAAGACATTGAATACAAAGTCCTTGCAATCGGCCATTGACGCACTCATGAAAAGGGGCGGGCAGCTGTACTTCCCTGCCGGACGTATTTGACCGGCAGCCTGCAACTGAAATCGAATGTGACACTTAACCTGGAAAGGAAGCGGTGCTGTTAGGAAGTACGAGTCCTTATGATATCCAGGTTTCAGTACCGAGAAGGAACTGAAGTCAACAATGACCATTTGACCAGGCGCTGATTATGCGGAAGGGGCAGAGAATATCGGCATTACGGGAGAAGGATGTATAGACGGACAGGGCAGGGAACTGGCGCTGACGATTGATAGCTGCATCATACGGGAGAACTGGTGGACAAGCACTATAATACGTATCGTAAACGGCCGAACACACGACCAAGTTGCTTTTATGCGTAATTGCCGGAAGGTGGAGCTTCGGAAGACTAATTTCCGGAGCGGTGCGGCATGGGGACTTTCTTTTTCTCTGTGTACCGACCTGACGATTGATAGTCTGCATGTGGAAAACAGGGCGTACTGGAACAATGACGGGATTGACATCAGCGATTGTAAGGATGTACGTATCTCCAACTGTTTCATTAACTCGGCAGACGATGGCATTTGCTTGAAGTCGCACTACCGGGGAGCATGGAACGACCGGGTATCCATCTCCAACTGCTACATTATCAGCAGTGCCAGTGCCATTAAGTTTGGTACGGAATCGTTGGGTGGATTCAAGAATGTGACCATTGACAATATTCGGATTAAAGATACTTTCCGTTCGGCCATAGCCATCGAGTCGGTTGACGGGGCAGAGATTGAAAACGTGCAGGTGTCTAATGTACATGCGGTCAATACGGGAAATGCCATCTTTATCCGTTTGGGTCACCGTTCGGGTGAGCAACCGGGGTATTTGCGGAATGTGACGATTAAGGATGTGTATGTGGAAGTGCCTTTCGGTCGTCCGGACATCAACTATGATTTGCGTGGACCGGCGGTGACGTTTTTCCATAATCCGTTCCCGAGTTCTATCTCAGGCATTCCGGGGCATGATATTGAAAACGTGAAACTGGAGAATATAGAGATTGTGTATCCGGGACGTGCTACACGCGGAATGGCCTATATGTCGGTGAGCCGCTTGAAAGACGTGCCGGAAAATGAAAAAGGATACCCGGAATTTACCATGTTTGAGGAACTGCTTCGTGGGGATTCTATGTGCGCCATGTGAAAGGAATTCAGATGCATAATATTAAGTTGCGGTTGCAGGAAGATGATTTCCGTCCGGCTTTGTGTTCGACAGGGTAAGCGATGTACGTCTTTCGGACATCAGTTTGCCGGAGGATAAAAAGGAGGGACAGGTGGTGCTGCGGCAGACAAACTTGCAGTCGGCCGATAATGCGGTGAAAGAATATGTCAGGGAAAGTAGAATAGGTATCAGGAGTTACTTATATAAAAGCATGATGCCTTCCAGGGTCACGGAATAAATGGACTCGGGAAGGCATCATTATTTTATGGCCGTCGGATTTATTCCAGACAGGATCCAGGTCTTTGATAAGCTGTTCCTTGTCAAGGTGCTGGCCGATGAAGACAATCTTCTGCATGCGGTCGCCATAGTGTTCATCCCAGTCTCTCAGCAGGCCGGGTTCGCGCTTCATCAGTTCCATGATTCTTCTTCCGGCTGGGTAGCATACCAGAGTCCGGCTTCTGAAATCTGTTTCTGCCGTCCGGCTGTTCGAACAGGAACGACATGTTGCGGTTGTGGGCAAAGTAACATACTCCCTTGGCACGAATCACGTTGTGAGGCCATTTCGTTGCGACAAAGCGGTCGAACTTATGGATGTCGAAGGCAGGGCGGCGATAGTACACGAAACTGCTGATGCCGTATTCCTCTGTCTCACCTTCTTCATGGTGGTGGGTGATGGTGGTAGCCTCGTGTGAGTGTTCTGAGCGTGTGCATGATTGTGCTCTTCCTCGTGGTGATGTTCGTGTTCCTCATGGTGTTCATGTGTTTCATGGTGAGGATGCGCTTCTTCTTCGGATACGGGGCGTTCTATCTCCCGAATCCATCCGGCAGAAGTGGCCACTCGTGCATAGTCGAAACGGCGGGTACCCACAATCTTGTCAAGGTCTACCTTGGCATAGTCGCATTCAATGATTTCCGCACGGGGCTGGAGGGTACGATGATGCTTTTGATGCGCTCCCGTTCTTCGGGGGTAACTTCCGATACCTTGTTCAGCAGCACGGTGGTACAGAACTCAATCTGCTGGATGAGCAGGTTGGCAATGTCTTCCTCTTCCAAATCTTTTCGGGTAAGTTCGTTGCCACCGTCGAATTCGCTTTGCAGGCGGAGAGCATCGACCACGGTCACGATGTTGTCAAGGCGGCAGGTTCCGTACTTGGTGTAGGCACCGCCCAACTGGGGGATGGAACAGATGGTCTGGGCAATCGGTTCCGGTTCGCAGACACCACTGGCTTCGATGACGATGTAGTCGAAGCGCTGCATTTCATCAGCTCAAATATCTGTTCGATAAGGTCGGTACGGAGGGTACAGCAGATACAGCCGTTCTGCAAAGCCACCAGACTCTCTTCTTTCTGGCCAACGATGCCGCCTTTCTGTATCAGTTCTGCATCGATATTGATTTCGCCGATGTCGTTCACGATGACGGCAAACTTGATGCCTTCGCGGTTGCTCAGCAGGTAATTGAGCAGGGTTGTTTTTCCGCTTCCCAAATATCCGGTAAGCAGAAGTATAGGTATTTCTTTTGTTTCCATGTGCAAATGTTTTTTTACGTGCCTGCAAAGTTAGTGTTTTTCTGCAAACGGTGTGCGCTTCTTTTTCGCAGAAGCAGGTTTAACTTTCGTTATAGGTCGGTGTCACGTATGTGACAAATTTTCTCTGCCAGAGGGTCTATCTTTGCACCCGTAATCAATAAAACGAATTAAATATGAAGACAATAGACTGGAAGCATACGAGTGTGGGACAAATTGTG
>ENA-OQHP01000213-OQHP01000213.1-human-gut-metagenome-genome-assembly--contig:-NODE-213-length-19660-cov-2.065428_pt1 | contig 19660 bp, 23 predicted proteins | sample MGYA00242563_ERZ504717 | MGnify/ENA primary metagenome ERZ504717 (study PRJEB26092, sample SAMD00036212) | human gut metagenome | host: Homo sapiens | study: EMG produced TPA metagenomics assembly of... | reverse complement strand
CTTTGGAGTTAACTCAAAGGCTATGGAGATAGAAATCATAGGTTTAAAAAGGGTTAAGTGCAGGAATAAAAAGGCTTAACCATCCCCATAGTGCCCCCCAATGATTCCGCCAACATTTTTTCTTCAAACTTATCTATCAGCAAATCGCTATAATTCTTAGTTCCTTTTTTAATTCTCACCGGCAATATCCTCTGCTTTGCCGACTTCCCGACTACGGCACATTCTGAATGATGCCTTATTCATTATTAAGCCTGATAAAAAAAAGATTTCCATAATTTATAGAAAGAAAAAGACTTGTTTCTCCCGCTCAAATAAGTAACTTTGTACGGTTAAGTTTGGCTCCTCATGCCAGCCACCACTTTCAGTCCGTCTATGTAAAAGCCTGAAAGCAAGATGAAGGAACTACTGTCAGGACAGCGCATTGTCATTCAGAGGATTATATTGGCTGAAAGCACTGAAGGAAACTTTTAAATCAGATTCCGGAAAGGAATAATTATATAATAAAAAATGAAAAAGGCCCAATTAATCGTAGCCGGCATTGGTCCCGGCTCACCCGAAGATATAACCCCCGCTGTAATACAAGCAGTCAAGAACAGCGATGTAGTAATCGGCTATAAATACTATTTCCAGTTTATCGAACCCTATCTGGAACCGGGCACCGAATGTATAGACACCGGAATGAAACGTGAAAAAGCACGTGCCGAACAGGCTTTCGAGCTGGCGGAACAAGGAAAGACTGTATGCGTTATCAGCTCGGGAGATGCCGGAATTTATGGCATGGCTCCGCTGGTTTACGAAATGAAATGCGAGCGTGGCAGCCGGGTGGAAATAGAAGTATTGCCGGGTATCAGTGCTTTTCAGAAAGCGGCTTCCCTGTTGGGAGCACCCATCGGTCACGATTTCTGTGTGATTTCCCTCTCCGACCTCATGACACCATGGGACCGGATTGAAAAACGCATCCATGCAGCCGCAACGGCAGATTTTGTAACGGCGGTCTATAATCCCAAAAGCGAAGGGCGGTATTGGCAACTCTACAGATTAAAAGAAATTTTTCTGAAAGAGCGTGCCCCCGAAACCCCGGTAGGCTTTGTGCGTCAGGCCGGACGTAAGGAAGAAACCGTGACAATCACCACTTTGCAAGAATTCGATCCCGAACAGGTGGATATGTTTACAGTGGTATTGATTGGCAACTCCCAGTCTTATTATCGGGAAGGGAAATTAATCACTCCGCGTGGTTATTACCGGGAAAAGACCACCGATGCGACAGGAATCGGTCAGGAGATTATGATAAACAGTTTCCGTACTATTGAGAAAGAATTGAAAAATAAAAATATTCCTTCGGATCACAAATGGGCATTACTGCATGCCATCCATACCACAGCCGATTTCGAGATGGAAAACATATTGCATATAGATCCTCTTGCCGTAGAATGTCTGTATAAAATATTGAATGAAGGAAAGTACGTACAATTATTACGGATGTGACGATGGCTGCCGCGGGCATCCGTAAAGGTGCTTTGGAACGGATGGGCATCGGGGTGAAATGCTATCTGGGTGACGAACGCGCGGCAGCATTGGCAAAAGAAAAAGGAATCACCCGTACACAGGCCGGTATACGTATGGCAGCAGAGGAACATCCGGAAGCTTTATATGTATTCGGTAATGCCCCTACAGCATTGATGGAACTGTGTGACCTGATACGGAAAGAAAAGCGCATCCATGCGGCATCATCGCTGCTCCGGTGGGCTTTGTGCACGTTGCGAAAGCAAACACATGGTGAAACCTTTCAGCATATCCCCAAACTGATAGTAGAAGGACGCAAAGGGGGAAGCAATCTGGCAGCGACTCTGGTAAATGCCATCCTTACTTTTGATGATGCGGAACAACTGAAACCGGGAAGAGATGTATAAGTCCATGCAAACATTCTATATAATAGGTATAAGCGATAACCGGAATCAATTTCTTTCTCCTGAAATCCGGAACTTGGTTTCTCAAGGGAAAGTCTTCTCGGGAGGAAAACGTCATCATGAATTGGTACACGCTTATTTGCCGGAAGATGCCGTATGGATAGACATCACCGTCCCGCTGGATGCGGTATTCTGCCGTTACGAGGAACATCCCGAAATAATCGTTTTCGCTTCGGGCGACCCGTTGTTTTCGGCTTCGCCAATACCGTCATGAGAAAACTCCCGTCGGCAAAGATTATCTTATTCCCCACCTTCAACTCGCTGCAAATGCTGGCACACCGTATATTGCTCCCCTATCAGGAGATGCAGACCTTGTCGCTGACCGGACGTCCTTGGGATGCATTCGACTCTGCTTTAATCAGAGGAGATAACTGATAGGCGTGTTGACCGACCGGGAAAAGACACCTGCCACCATTGCCGCCCGGATGCTGGAGTATGGATATGACAACTACCGCATGACCGTGGGGGAAGCATTAGGCAATGGCGAGGAAGAATCTGTACGTACATTCTCTTTAGAGGAAGCCTCCCAATCTGCTTTCCGCTTTCCCAATTGCCTGATACTGCAAAGAAACAAAGTGCATCCCCGTCCGTTCGGAATTCCCGAAAGTGAATTTCATCTGTTGAACGGACGCAACAGAATGATTACCAAAATGCCTGTCCGCTTGCTTACTCTCAGTATGCTGACATTAAGGGAAAAGAAATCATTCTGGGACATCGGTTTCTGCACCGGCTCTGTTTCCATAGAAGCCAAGCTCCAATTCCGGAACTGAAAGTGACAGCATTCGAACAGCGTCCGGAAGGTAAAGAGCTAATGGAACGCAACAGTCGTAAATTCGGCACGCCCGGCATTACAACCGTCATGGGTGATTTTCTGGAAACGGAACTCGGCGGGCTTCCCGCCCCCGATGCCGTATTTATAGGTGGTCATGGAGGAAAAATGATAGAGATTCTACAAAAATCAAAGAAGTGCTGTTGCCTGACGGAGTCATTGTATTCAATTCGGTTTCGGAAGAGAGCAAGGCCCTGTTCACAAAAGGTATAACGCAAATCAACAAGAAGGTAACACAGTGTACCCGTATTGCTGTGGATGCCTTTAATCCGATAGAGATAATGAGAGCGGAATAAATGATTTAAAACAGATAACAAATGAAAGCAATCATACTGATATCAGAAGCCAGCCTGCCGTTGGCAAAACACTACAAAGAGAGTTGCCGGATACCCTTATTTATACCAAAAACGAATGCGAAGGCTGTATTTCCATCACATCCTGCCATCGGTTCATAGAGGAGCATTTCAATGACTTCGACAGCATCATCTTTATCGGTGCCATGGGAATCTGTGTACGCAGCATTGCAGGATGCATAAAAACAAATATAAAGATCCGGCAGTGGTCTGTGTGGACAGTACGGGGCGCTTTGTCATTTCAGTACTTTCCGGGCATGTGGGGGGAGCCAATGAACTGACCCGCCATATTGCCGCCATTACAGGAGGAGAAGCTGTGATTACCACCCAAAGTGACAATGCCGGGTTATGGGCGCTGGACACGCTGGCTGGAAAATATGGCTGGAAAATAACTGTTCCTCATGCAAAAATGAACAGACTGGTCACACTTTTTGTCAACCGGGAACCAACGGCGCTGCTGCTCGATATAAAGGATAAAGGTACGGAGTATCTGGAACGCACGCTTCCCGCACACGTAAAAGTGTTCTATCATTCGAAGACATGCCCCAATCGGAATTCAAGTTGATTATTGCTGTTACACCTTATATATATAGTGCGGAGATTCCCATGCTCTGTTTCCATCCCGCCGTCCTCCACTTGGGAATAGGTTGCCGGAAACAATGCGATCCTTCGGGCATTGCGGAATACATAGAAGCCGTGATGCACAGACATGGTTTGTGTCCGTTCTCTCTCGCCTCCCTCAATACCATCGAACTGAAAAAAGACGAGCCTCTGCTGGAAATCCTCCACCGGCGATGGGCCGATACGGAAACCCATATTTATCCTGCGGAAGAACTGAAAGATATCACAGTTCCCCATCCGTCTGAAAAGGCATTCGAAGTGACAGGCGTCTATGGAGTGGCCGAAAGCACAGCCTTGAAAAGCAGCGGTGAAGGAACACTTGTATTGGAAAAGCAAAAGGGCATGCTGACAGAAGGAAACCACTTCACTTTTGCCATAGCCGTCAGTGCGACAGCCATGCGTGGCGGACATATAGAGATAGTGGGTGCAGGTCCCGGTGATCCCGAACTGATTTCGGTACGCGGAAAACGAATGTTGGAGAAAGCGGATCTTGTTCTGTATGCCGGAAGTCTTGTTCCCCGCGAACTGACCTTTTATGCTAAAGAAGGAGCGACCGTACGCAGTTCCGCCGGTATGGATTTGGAGGAACAGTTCGCCTTGATGAAAGAGTTTTATGATAAAGGATTGTTTATTGTACGCTTGCACACGGGAGACCCTTGCATTTATGGAGCCATCCAGGAACAAATGGCTTTCTTCGACCGCTACAAGATGAGTTATCATATCACTCCGGGGATCTCCTCGTTCCAGGCGGCTGCGGCAGCATTAAGGTCACAGTTCACCATCCCCGAAAAGTACAAAGCATAATCCTCACCCGTGGGGAAGGCCGTACTCCGATGCCCGAAAAAGAACAATTACATAAATTGGCGCAATCGCAAAGTACAATGTGCATTTATTTAAGTGCGGGCATTGTGGAACAGGTACAGGAAGAGCTGATGCAGGCATACCCTCCCGAAACTCCGGTTGCCGCCTGTTATAAGCTGACTTGGAAAGAAGAAAAGATTTATCGCGGAGAGTTGAAGGATTTGGCTAAGATAGTACGTGACAATAACCTGACGCTGACTACCTTATTGGTAGTAGGCGAAGCGATAGACAACCGGAAAGGTCTGTCCCGGCTCTATGCGCACGAGTTCAAACACTTGTTCAGAAGTAAAAAAAGAATCATTCACATCCAGCCTATGATACTGATTTTAGGAGGAACCACCGAAGGACGCACCGCCGTGAAAGTTGCCGATGAAGCCGGAAAGCCCTACTTCTACTCTACCAAAGGAGAATGGCAGGAGATACAATGCAAGCACGGCATCCGTATCACCGGAGGAATGGACACGGAGAAAATGGAAAGTTTCTGCCGCCAAAACAACATCCGTTTGTTGGTGGATGCTGCCCACCCGTTTGCCTCCCAACTCCACCGGACTGTGGATGAAACAAGCCGGACGCTACATCTTCCTGTCATACGTTTTGAAAGGAAGTATCCTCCACGCACCGAAAACATCATCTGGTGTGAAGACTATGCAGATGCCATTTACCGGTTAGAGAAAGCAGGAACCGATCACCTGCTGGCACTGACCGGAGTACAGACCATCGGGAAGTTACGCCCTTATTGGGAGAAACATACCTGTTGGTTCCGCGTACTGGAACGGGAAACTTCCATCACATTAGCCCAAGAACAAGGCTTCCCGAAAGGAAATCTGGTATTCTATCATGCCGGAGAATCCGAAACTCTTTTATTAGAGACACTACATCCACAGGCCATTCTGACCAAGGAAAGCGGAGAATCCGGAGGATTTTCGGAGAAAGTGAAAGCGGCACAGGCTGCAAAAATCCCGGTCTTTGCTATAAAACGCCCTCCCCTTCCCAGGCATTTCATGATCGTTACCGGTGAATATGGATTGAGAAAACAGATAGAAAAGAACATCCCTGCTTTTTACCCGTTGAGAAGCGGCTACACCACAGGGCCTGCGCTACTGCAGCTGCAAAAGCAGCATTGACGGCTCTGATTTTAGGGGAAGAACAGAAAATGATATCCTTCCGCCTTCCCGATGACGAGGAAATGACCTTACCGGTAGCCCATACAGAAATAGAAAAGAACAGTGCCACCTGCACCGTTGTTAAAGATGCGGGAGATGATCCGGATGTCACTCACGGCGCATCCATTGTGGTAACGGTAAGTTTTAGCAATCACCCGGACATCCGTTTCCTGCAAGGTGAAGGAGTGGGACGAGTCACCCTTCCGGGGCTGGGATTGGAAATCGGGGAACCCGCCATCAATCGCATCCCCCGACAAATGATAATGAAAGAATTATCGGCGCTTTATGACAAAGGGCTGGATGTTACCATTTCCGTTCCCGGAGGAAAAGAGTTGGCACAACGTACTTTCAATCCTAAACTAGGAATTGTGGACGGCATTTCCATCATTGGAACTTCGGGCATAGTCCGTCCTTTTTCTTCAGAAGCTTTTGTCGAGGCTATCCGCAGGGAAGTGGAGGTTTGTGTGGCTGTGGGCTCATCCAGACTCATCATTAATTCGGGAGCAAAAAGCGAACGTTTTGTGAAGAAGGAGTATCCGGGATTACCTGCTCAGGCTTTTGTACATTATGGAAATTTTATAGGGGAGACACTCAAGATAGCTGCCAAGCTTAAGGTTCCATTGGTTACTTTAGGCATTATGATAGGCAAGGCGGTGAAACTGGCCGAAGGAAATCTGGACACACACAGTAAGAAAGTGGTGATGAATAAAGAATTCCTAAGGCAGGTGGCAATGGAAGCCGGATGCTCTCCGGATGTTGAAAGCATGATAGAAAGGTTGACATTAGCCCGTGAATTATGGACCTTGCTGTCTGAAGAAGACGGCGGAAGTTCTTTCCGTGTTTGTTGGAACATTGTTTTGCGCATTGCGTCCCCTTATTGCCCGAAGGAAAATTGACAATCCTCTTGATTGATGAAGAAGGAAATATTCCTTTCAGGATACAATAACTGATTATTTAGACGCTGCTGCTAAACGGAAGCCAATATAGCAGTGACCTGTTCTAACAATTCCTCTATGGTATCTACCTTTATCGTCCTCCCGGCTACCGGGTGGATAATATATCCACTGGTAGTCATATCTCCCGTTTCAATATAAAAATCGGACTCAACACGCCGGCTTGCCAGAATACCATTCCGCTGCAAGGCTTTCCGTACCATCGCATACTTATTTCCATGTCCCACCAGACGGACTTCTTTTTCAAACTCATTGTCAATGCGGAACAGTCCGGTTTCCATATCAAAAACAATACCCTTACGGGAGAAAAAATTACTCAGGCATCCGTCTATGGAAAGATCTTCAGGAGTTCCTATAGTCACTCCATTGGCTTTATCCATCAGCCAAATCTTATCAGCAATCTGCAAAGCTAACTCTAAATCATGGGTGGAAAGAAAAATCGTCTTGTTGGTAGAACGTGACAAATGATGAAGCAATTGCATAATCTCCACTTTACTGGGGAAATCAAGAAAAGCAGTCGGCTCATCCAGAAAAATCACCGGGGTTTCCTGTGCCAACGCCTTTGCTATCATTACTTTCTGACGCTCACCGTCACTCAAAGTATGTACCATCCGGTATTTCAAATCCTCAATCCTTACCAGCTCAATGGTATCGTTTACTGTATTCTTGTCCTCCTTGCTTAAATTTCCCCAGAAACCGGTATAAGGACTGCGCCCCATACCCACCAGTTCTTCTACGGTCATGTTCCGCAGACTGCATTTTTCGGTCAATACCACTCCGATAACTGTCGCCAACTGTTTATCGGTGTAATCCGTCAGTTTCTTTCCCATTATTTCTATCTCTCCTCCTACAGGCGGCTGAAAGGCAGACAAAGTACGCAATAAAGTAGATTTCCCTACTCCATTCGCCCCCAAAAGACAAGTCAGTTCCCCACTGCGGATAGTAGCATCAATGTCCTTCGCTACAATCTTGGTTCCCCTTACCGGGATAACCGGTAGTCAGTTTCCGAATATGTATAGTTTCTTGATTCATCATTACTCATTCATTTCATTGCGACGTTTATTGAATAAAACCGACATCACTACCGGAGCACCTACCAAAGCCGTCACCGAATTTACCGGCAATGCACCTTCGAAACCGGGCATACGGGCAATCAGATTACATACCAATGCCAATGACGCACCTGCCAGTAAAGAAGCAGGCATCAGAATACGATGATCGGATGTGCGGAACATTCCCCTGCAAAGATGCGGAACGGCCAGCCCCAGAAAAATAATCGGGCCGCAATATGCGGTAACAATAGCTACCAATACTCCCGAACAAGTAATGACAAGCAGACGGGCACGTTTTATATTCAATCCGAGATTCCGTGCGTATGCATCTCCCAGCAGCAAAAGATTCAATGTTTTGACAAGCAGGAAGGAAAGTGGCAACAATACCACCATGATACATATAAATAAAGTCATCTGATCTCCCGATACACGGGCAAAACTTCCCAACCCCAATGACATATGCACGAATATCCTCCTCCACACTGAAAATTTCAGCACACCGATCACCGCATTGGCTATGTAACCAATCATCACACCGATAATCAGCAAAGTAACATTGCCCCTTACTTTTTGGGAAACGAAAACAATAAGTGCCATAATGGAAAGTGAACCTGCAATAGCTGCTATGGTAAGGGCTATTTCCCATAAAGCCTAGCTTGCTCAAAGCAACACCACCCAAACTGCCCGAAAGAAGCACCACAAAAGCAACTCCCATACTGGCTCCCGAACTGATGCCCAGTACCGACGGACCGGCCAAAGGATTGCGGAAAACAGTCTGCATCTGTAAACCGCTGACAGAGAGCCCCGCCCCCGCCGCCAATGCGGTAAGCGCCTGTGGTACCCGTGATTTCCAAATAATATTTTGCCATATAACAGACTCATTCCCTGTTCCCCAAAGGATATTCCACACAGCACGAAGCGGTATGGAAACAGAACCTAATACCAGATTCAGGAAGAAAAAACAGAAAAATAGAAGCCATAATTAACAGCATATAAAATGCAACAGGTCGTTTCATATACTATTTTCCTATTTAAGCAATTCATAATATCCCGGTTGGTGACCGGACAAAAGCTGCGGATGAAAGATTTGAATCAAATCTGCCAGAACAACTTCCGGTTCTGTAGGCATACTCTCATAAAAAGGTTTTTCACGCATGTTACAATAAATCACCCTTTCTCTTTGTATGCTTTAAAATCAACATAACGGGCATCTTCCTCTTTCAACGTGTTATAAGAAAATTCTCCTTGATAGCTATTCACAATACGCCAATAATCGGCACCTGCCGCTTGGCTGTAAACTGTTTCAAAATCGAGGGTGACTCCTCCAGACTGTTCATCGTCTTTCAAAAAATAATCGGCACCGGCATCTTTAAACAATTGTGCGAGAAAACTCCTCCCTCCTACAGCATACCAATTGCCGCCCCGCAATTCTCCACTGAATACCACCGGGCGTTTTGTCACCCGACCGGTCAGTTCCTTCAGTTCGTTATATCTTTTCTTAATAGCGGCAAACTGCTTATTAGCTTTATCTTCTCTTCCCAATAACAAGCCCACAAACTTTATCCATTCAGCCTGTCCCAAAGGAGTCATTTCCTTATATCCCAAATGCGGCATCAAAGGAATGCCTACCTCTTTCAAAGCATCGTACCCCCCTCGTTTAAAAGGAGAGATCAAAATCAAATCCGGGTTTACACTCATAATCACCTCATTATCGAAATTCCCTTCAATACCTATCTTATGAATGCTTCCATCTTTCAAACGATCATTTATTTTCTTGTTAAACAAATGACGTGTACTAGTGATACCCACCACCGCATCCAGCTCTTCCAACTTGATAAAATTGGAAAGTTGCAGGGAAGTCATGCAGATAACGCTTCGTATGGGAGTTTCAATAACCGTATAATCCGCAGGTATGTTTTCCGCTTCCACACCTCTTGGCACCAAAGCATAATGAAAAGACTGACTTCTTTATTCTGAGGGTCCTGAATGTCAAGCAGACAAGCCTGATCCGTATAGGTTATTTTAAACCCTTGGGCATATTCCGGAATAATCTTCACAATAGAAGAATCTGTCAATGTCTTATGCTCCAGATTCCCGGAGCCCTGTTTGTGCTTATTTTGGCAGGCTGTAACAGTCAATAATAACAAAAGGCCCGAAGCCCATATTAGTTTTTTCATGTTCTTTTCTGTTTTTCAGCCAACAAAGGTAATCAATTCTCTTGCTTTATACGGAATTTCAGCACTTTTGCGTGCTTAAAAACTGTAAATACCTACAAAAGATGAGTCATCCGATCTATTTTGTTTCTTTAGGACCCGGTGATGCCGAACTGATTACATTGAAATCATTGCATGCTTTACAGCAAGCAGACATAATATATTGTCCATCAACGGTTCGGGAACCAGACAAAATCTTGTCACGTGCCGCCACCCTGTTACATAAGCTAGGTATCAAAGGAGATATACACCTATTCTCGCTCCCGATGAGCAAAGACAGAACAAAAGCAATCAAAGTCTATCGGCAACTTTTCGAAGAAATGAGGCTGGAACAAAAAGCAGGAAAACGGTTGGCGGTAGCAGTAGAAGGCGATGCGGGAATTTACGCCTCCGTTCACTATGTACTGGATCTCCTCGAAGAAAATGGAATCCCCGTAGAGCAACTTCCCGGTATTCCTTCATTCATCGCTGCGGAAGCGGCCGCAAAACTACATCTCATCAGCCAAAAAGAAAGACTGGTCATTATTCCGGGCAATATTACTTCGGACGAACTGGACATGTATCTAAGCCATCATCATGTGCCGGTTATCATGAAATTATCTCAATGTGCAGACATAGTAAAGGATTACATGGAGTCCCACCCCCAATACAGTTATCATTATTTTGAAAATATATCGACAGCCGAAGAATATCATTCTTCCCATCAGGCGGAACTGAAAAGAAGAGTATTTCCTTATTTTTCCTTAATGATCATCTTTAACGAACAGACACGGAAGGACGATAGTGCAAAATAGCGTTCAGAATACCTTCAATATTTACATCATCTTTCTTGATAACTAAAAAATTGTGGTACATTCCTTCTTTCCGGTAACGGATCACAATCGACTTGAGTTTACCAGACTTTGTGTACTCCTTTTCTATCTCTGTGATGTTTGCAAAGGAAAAACATGCCGAGGCTTCATCCCTCTTATAGCTAAGATAAAAGAATCAGGAGTAATAGTATAAACAGACAATAACCTTACCCCCGTTATCAACAGAGGAGGAGTCAGGACCAGCAAGATGCATATCTCCATGCGCTATAAAAAGGCATGTACACGCCACCAACATAATAGCAATAACTGCCCAAATCCATAAAGGATAGCCGGGTCTGAATTCTTGTTTTTCCATATGCCACATCTATCTTGTATAGATACAAAAATAGGGAGATTCAGTTTTATAACCAAATCTCCCTCAAGGAATTTATAAACTATTTCTAACAATTAATCTGATTAGAGAATACCCTTTACTGTTTCCAGCATACCCTTTTCTTGAATAGAGTCAAGATCAGCTTTTACTGCGGCGGTCAAACCCGGAATGTTGTTCAAGTTCTCACCCCAAATAGATTCTGCTGCCAACACGCCTTCCGCCACTTTCTGAGTGCAGCCTGTAGCCCAAAGTTCTTTCAGCAGATTCATGATTTCAGGAGCATCGTTCGGAACAATCTCAGCACCGTCAGCACGAACACCACCTTTATAATAAGTGATGATAGCCGCCAGTCCCAATACCAACCTTTAGGCAACTCACCCTTACGCTCCAGATAAACTTCAACCCGGGAGGTCGCGAGTTTCATATTTAGGGAATGAATTCAGCATGATAGAAGTCACCTGGTGATCAACAAACGGATTGTTGAAACGCTCCAAAACATCTTCCGCAAACTTCTTCAATTCTTCTTTCGGCAGGTTCAGGGTTTCCATCAACTCATCGAACATAACTTTATGAATGTATTTACCTACCACTTCATGCTCGCAAGCCTCGCGCACAATGTTGATTCCAGACAGATAAGCTACCGGAGACAGCACTGTGTGAGGACCGTTCAGCAAAGTAACTTTTCTTTCGTGATAAGGAGCTTCAGACGGAACGAACAATACATTCAAACCGGCTTTGTCGGCAGGGAATTCCTTGGCGATTCCTGCGGAGCTTCAATTACCCACAAATGGAAGATTTCTGCCTGTACCACCAGATTGTCATCATACTGCAATTTTTCTTTAATAGCAGCGATATCTTTGCGGGGGAATCCCGGCACAATACGGTCTACCAAAGTAGCATAGACACCACAAGCTTCCTCAAACCATTGCTTGAAGTCTTCACCCAAGTTCCACAAATCAATATATTGATAGATGGTTTCTTTCAGTTTATGGCCGTTCAGGAAAATCAATTCGCAAGGGAAAATTATCAAACCTTTGCTCTTGTCACCATTGAACGTTTTATAACGGTGATACAGCAACTGGGTCAGTTTGCCCGGATAAGATGAAGCAGGGGCATCATCCAGCTTGCAGGCAGGATCAAAAGCGATACCGGCCTCTGTCGTATTAGAGATAACGAAACGCATTTCCGGCTGTTCCGCCAATTTCATAAATTCATCATTCTGAGAATAAGGATTCAAGGCACGACTGATCACATCAATTTTTGTCAGGCTGTTTACCACCTGTCCTTTATCCAAACCCTGCAAGTTTACATGATACAGACAATCTTGTGCGTTCAACATGTCAACCATACCTTTTTCAATAGGTTGAACCACCACCACACTGCTGTTGAAATCAGTTTTTTCGTTCATGTTGTAGATAATCCAATCCACAAACGCACGCAGGAAGTTACCCTCACCAAATTGAATGATTCTTTCGGGACGTTGAGTCTTTGCTGCTGTCTCCTTGTTTAATGCTTTCATATTTTTAATTATATTATGTGTTTATCCATACCTGTACTTATTGAAGACGAATCAGATTTTATTGTGTACTCATAGTATTCATGCTTTCTTTTAAATGGTAATATATATTTAAGTTTTTATATATCATCATTGAACCAAGCATTTAAAATCTTTAAATCTTCGCCGCAAAGATACAAATAATTTTGTTATTCCAAATAAAATTTCTACTTTCGTGTTCGATAACGGTTAATAAATCTAAAGAGATGCTCTTTGACATCTTTTTTAGAATGAGTTTTTACTGAAAGTCAAAATAAACAACAATTATATAGATATAAAAAGACTACTTATGAAAAACTTATGGATGAAACTTCCTGCTTCAGACAGAAACTGCGCAGAAGTTGTATCATGAACATGCGGCTAAAATGCCTATTATCGATTACCACTGCCACCTGATTCCCCAGATGGTTGCTGATGACTATCAGTTAAGTCACTGACAGAAATCTGGTTGGGTGGAGACCACTATAAATGGCGTGCCATGCGTACCAACGGTGTGGACGAACGTTATTGTACCGGTAAAGACACCACGGACTGGGAAAAATTTGAAAAATGGGCGGAAACAGTTCCTTATACCTTCCGCAACCCATTATACCATTGGACTCATTTGGAATTGAAAACCGCATTTGGAATCAATAAAGTATTGAATCCGAAAACTGCCCGCGAGATTTTTGATGAATGTAATGAAAAGCTTGCCAAACCGGAATACTCCGCACGAGGCATGATGCGTCGTTATCATGTGGAAACCGTTTGTACAACCGATGATCCGGTAGATTCATTGGAATATCACATCAAAACCCGTGAAAGCGGATTCGAAATTAAAATGCTTCCCACTTGGCGTCCGGACAAGGCGATGGCAGTAGAAGTTCCCGCTGATTTCCGTGCTTATATGGAAAAATTGTCTGCTGTAAGCGGTGTCACGATATCTTCTTTCGATGACATGGTGGCTGCTTTGCGGAAACGTCATGACTTCTTTGCTGAACAAGGTTGTAAATTGTCTGACCACGGAATTGAAGAGTTTTATGCTGAAGACTATACTGATGCTGAAATCAATGCTATATTTAATAAGGTATATGGTGGTACAGAACTGACCAAGGAAGAAATTCTGAAATTCAAATCAGCCATGCTGATCGTATTTGGGGAAATGGATTGGGAAAAAGGATGGACCCAGCAGTTCCACTATGGAGCAATCCGCAACAACAACACCAAGATGTTCAAACTTCTGGGACCTGATACCGGTTTCGATTCAATCGGTGAGTTTACCACCGCCAAAGCGATGGCTAAATTCCTTGACCGCCTGAATACAGAAGGAAAACTGACCAAAACTATCCTTTACAACTTGAATCCTTGCGCCAATGAAGTAATTGCCACCATGTTAGGCAACTTCCAGGATGGCACAAATTCCAGGCAAGATTCAATTCGGTTCCGGATGGTGGTTCCTCGATCAGAAAGACGGTATGGAAAAGCAGATGAATGCACTGTCATTGTTAGGCTTGTTGAGCCGCTTCGTAGGTATGCTGACAGACTCTCGTTCATTCCTGTCTTATCCGCGTCACGAATATTTCCGCCGTACTTTGTGCAACTTGCTGGGTAATGATGTGGAAAACGGCGAAATCCCTGCTTGCGAAATAGAACGCGTCAATCAGATGGTGGAAGATATCTGCTATAATAATGCCAAGAAGTTCTTCCAATTCTGACAACCGTCAGAATGCTGAATATAAATAAATGAGGATGGAACAAATGTGTCTGCAAAAGTTTTCACTTTTTGTTCCATCCTCATTCCAGTCATAGCAATTCTTCTATAGTCTCCGTTATTTCCTTGTCGGTTTTTCCCATGCCATATCCTCGGATGACTTTCCGTATAATCCGTTCTTTATCCAAAATAAAAAAAGTACGGAGCTGCCCCCACCCGTCCGGTAATCTTCTATCACTTTATCATCTCCATCCAAAAACATATAATTCAATTCCTTTCTCTTTGCATAATTCTGAAGTGAATGCATCCGGCTCCAACTTCAATGGCTACCAATTCAAAATCTTCTTCTTGGTACTTTCTTTTCAGTTCTTTCAGAAAAGGGATAGAAGCCTGGCAAGCTCCACAGCCTATTCCTGTTATATTTACCAAGATGACCTTACTTTTCAAATCACTCAATGACACGGGACGCTCCTTTATATCATTCAATGTCCATTCTGGTGCTTTCTTACCCGTCAGATTAGCGGCCATATTCCTGGAAGGAGCGCCATAATCATATTTTTTTGTTTCATAACCTTGCGGAACATAATCGAAAACATCAAACCTGTCAATTGTTTCTTTGTTTATTTCCACATTACAGCAAGTTTCCACCGATATATTATGGGACATCGCTCTCCGTTTCTTATAAGGCAAACCATTCGACTTGTGAATCCACAGTTCATAAATAGAGGTCGGCTCTACATAAAAAGGAGGTGGAGGCATGTGATAAGCTTTACCAAAGAACTCCACTTGTGTATCTTCGTTTATGACAAGTTTAAAATGAAAATAATCCCCACAATCTTCCAATGTGGTAACTATGCTGTCTTCTGTTTCCAAAGTATACCTGACAATATTCTTGCAATAATTAAAGAAAGGTGGGGTCAACGGTCTGAAAGGTAACGGTCTGGTGGTAAAATTATCGATTTTTATTTCCTTGACAGCATGATTCACCAACACACGTACTTCACCATTATAACCGAATTGGAACTCTTTACCATCATCTGTTCCCAAATTCACAAAACTTGCCCCTATCGTAGAATCAGCCGGATTATCGAACTCTTTCACCATATATTTTCTAATACTGGAAGGAATTGTATCACCAGGATTCCAGACTTCGCCCTCTACTTTATACGTTGCTGACTTAATCTGCTCTAAATTATCCAACACCTTTTTCAAATACTCTCTCTTGTCATCTTGGCCATTCACCACATATACCGGCAATAACAAGAGAAAAAATAAAACAGCTTTTGTTCTCATACGTTTCTTGCTTTTATTGATTCGCAAAATATTTTGCTGACGCAAAGAAGAAGAAAAGCCTGTATCTCTGCAAAATATTTATCTGAACTCTTTCTGAATTTTCTCCTTTTTCAGAAAAGATCAGATAAAACACCTGTTTTTTCCTTAACGTTATTTACTTTTGCATTCAAATTCATACGATGAAAAGGGCAAAAACACACATTATCTTATTTATGGCAGTCACCATCACCGTTCTATATACTGTTTATATCGCTTTTCATAATAGTGCCGAACGAGTGAATACCCAAATAGACCACGCTTTCAAATCCGCCATTACGGAAGATTACAATGAAAGACTTGCCTACATCAGCTATTATCATCCCGAACCTACAAACTGGGATATAAAAATGTATACTATCGCTCCCAGCCTACACCAAAAGTAAAAAGCTACACCATAAGAACCAGACAAGGAAAAACAATCTATACCTTTAAAGACAGTCTGGACGAGCAGACCGCCAAACGTATGCTGAACCAATACATTCTATCCCAACTAAAACCCATAAAGCCCGATGAGTTAAATGCAACCTTTAGAAAAATATTATCCGATCATGGCATAACCGGCAGGACCGGAACTATTTATTATAACAAATCCATTTCCCAACACAGCGACCAAGTTCTGCAATTCCCCGAACGGCATACAATACTCCCCGATACATAGTAGATATCACCCAGAACATCAAGGTACAAGCATGGGTAAATTATGACTTCAAAACTATTTTACGACACATAGACAACACACTCTTTTGGCTCATCGGACAATTGATGATTCTTATTTTCATACTCATTTTTCTTAAAAAGGAAAAGGATACTCAAACACTCCTTACCCGTATGAACATAGACATGGAGAAACAAGAGTTGTATATAGGAAACAAAAAGTGCAACATTCAGAAATTAGACCTCACTTTACTAAATATGCTTTATGAAAGAGCAGGAACTTGCGTAAGCCGTGAAGAAATAAAAAAGAGTTTCTGGCCTACGGATGATAATGCCAATGAAAAAATAGATGCACACATCAAATCAATCCGGAAAGTTTTAAAAGAATTCCAAGAATATAAATTAATAACAGTCAGAGGAAAGGGTTATTATCTACGTATTCCATAATCCAGATTCCAGGCATTCTTTTAAAACAATATCCGCTAAATCATCTTTCCGAAAAAGCCTGTTTCTATTTTATTTCCTCCTTTTTTTATGTATATTTGCGGCTCTTTTAACACAAAAAAACGTGGGGATTCACTAGAATTGGGAGAGCAACAAAATGAAAATCAAATTTATAAGTCTCGCAAGCGGAAGTAGCGGCAACTGCTATTTTCTCGGAACAGACAGATATGGCATATTGGTGGATGCAGGCATTGGCATCCGTACAATAAAAAACATTAAAAGAACTTGGAATCGGACTGGATATCATCCGGGCAGTATTCATAACACACGATCATGCCGACCACATCAAAGCAGTAGGGCATTTAGGAGAGAAATTTGGAATTCCTGTTTACTCCACTCCGGAAGTACATGCAGGAATCAACAAAAGTTATTGCATGACCGAGAAATTATCGACCTGCGTACACTATCTGCACAAAGGTGAGACAATGGAATTGGAAGATTTCACGATTACAGCTTTTGAAGTGCCTCACGACGGAACTGACAATGTAGGCTATTGCATGAATATAGACGGTAAAATATTTTCTTTCCTTACTGACTTGGGGCACATCACCCCCACTGCCGCCGAATATATATGTAAAGCAAACTATTTGGTATTGGAAGCGAATTACGATGAAGAGATGTTGAAAATGGGACCTTATCCCCAATATTTAAAAGAACGTATTGCCGGGCCTAATGGACATATGAGTAACCGCGAAACCGCCGATTTTTTGGCAGAAAATATCAATGAAAGTCTTAAATACATTTGGCTTTGTCATCTTAGCAAAGACAACAACCACCCCGAACTGGCATACAAGACAGTAGAACTCTCACTACGAAACAAAGGGATTATCGTCGGCAAAGATGTGCAAGTCATTGCTTTAAAGCGGAATACACCTTCAGATGTTTATGAGTTTGAATAAATTTCGATGAAAGGTAAAAAAATGGTGCAAAATGTTGGATGTTTAAAAGAAAACACCTACCTTTGCAACCGCAAATCAGAAATGAATGCACTCTTAGCTCAGTTGGTAGAGCAACTGACTCTTAATCAGTGGGTCCAGGGTTCGAATCCCTGAGGGTGTACAAAAGGAGTAACTTCGGTTATTCCTTTTTTTATAAGCCCGTCAAATAAAAGCGGCTACCCCTCCCGGGCCGCCGCTTTAAAATACAAATGAGCGTACAGCCATTAATGACTGCACAAGGAAAATCAGTTATCTTATATTTTTAATAATTCGCTAATTCTGCTCAAAACTCCCATATCCAAATCCTTTAACTCAATAACATTTAGTGTATCTGTAACATAAAGGTCATTGCCTAAAAATAAATATTTTGCATGAAATATCCTATTATTATAAAAGAAATCCAAAGCTATCTCCCTATCATTCTTTTTATTGCATAATTCTTTAATTCTATTTATAACATACGATTTTTCCATAACAAATAATATTACAGTACTTTTTTACAATTAATCTGCTACAAAGATAAAAAACCCCTTATTAAACTTCACATTATTTATAGAAAAGTTATGTGAAAGTTATTAACAATTTTATTATATTCAAGCTATTAAATGAACAATTAAAACAATATCAGTGATCCATCCGAGTTCTATTTATCCCATATACCTACCTTCTGTTTTTTTCCATCATTATAGCACAAGCTTAAACAATAAAATCCACAAGCAAGCATCTCCTACCGGAATGTCAAGTTTCTCCAAAGGGGAAACGTATAAAAGATGTATCTAAAAATAGTTCCTGAACAGGCTGAAAATAGTTAAGAGAGAAAAATCAAGAAGATTGGAAATGAAATAGCTTCCTTAACAACAAAGCAGAGAACAACAAGGATTTAATTTACATAATACAATCCAGACAGGCAGCCTTCCGGCTGCCTGTTATACTTCTATTTATCTTTAACATTTCCCTTTATAGGGGTCAGGGTTATTTTAGCCCCTTCAACTATCGGAGTTAATATATCAAAAATAACCTGTTTGTATTCAGATAAAGCAATACTCAATAATAGCTCCTCTTTTCTTATCTTATCCGCCAAAGCATTATTATCCTTTTTATATGATTGATCCTGCATATACAGCCGGTAAGTCTTATAGTTTTCATAAAATGCGGAAATAGACCGGAACAAGCGGCCATAATTTTCCTTCAGATTCTGACGATCATTCTCACTGAAGTAATTTCCCGGATTAGAAACAAACACTGTATCTTGAACAGAAACCACAGGCTGTGATACCACAGGCAGAGAATCTACCGGCATCTTCTGATCCAAATAGCCCAGCACCGCTTTTATCTCATTCTCATTAACTAAGTCTTTCAAGATTTTCAATGAGGTATCATAATACTTCATCACTTCATTCGCATTCTCCACACTCATGCTACTGCTATCCATAACGTGACTACTCTTGGAGCCACCGGAACAAGAGGATATGGAGAGGGCGCAAAGAAACACACCATACAATAATAAATTCTTCTTCATACTGCCAGTATTAAATTATAATACCTTGATAACAATATGAAATGATAATGCTCACGCTCCTGTCCCGTTTTTTTCCAAATTGCTCTTAATTTTCTCTAACAAATAAAGGCATCCCTGCATTTTGGGATTTTCGTAACATACATAGGCCTGTTCAAACAGCATATCTACCGTATCCTTTAAATTAGGAGTAAAAGCAGCTTTATCTATCTGCATTGGTTGGGGGAAGTTCCTGAGAATCAAACCATTTTTTCAACTCATTAACCTCTTCTTG
>ENA-OQHP01000212-OQHP01000212.1-human-gut-metagenome-genome-assembly--contig:-NODE-212-length-19803-cov-3.689876_pt1 | contig 19803 bp, 25 predicted proteins | sample MGYA00242563_ERZ504717 | MGnify/ENA primary metagenome ERZ504717 (study PRJEB26092, sample SAMD00036212) | human gut metagenome | host: Homo sapiens | study: EMG produced TPA metagenomics assembly of... | reverse complement strand
CGATAGTTTAAAAAGGGTCCAGTCCGAAATTCGTGAAGAAATGGTTTCGGACTGGGCACTTTTTATTCATCGGATGGAGAGAAATCGGGTTTACAATTTCATTCAATGTCAGTTGGGCAGCCTTTGCTATAATGTTCGAAGATATGCTGAAAGATGCGACAGTAAAGAGATAGAAGATTATTTTTAAAATAAATCGCTCTAATTCATTGTGATATAAAAGATAATGTCTATCTTTGCACCTGCTAAATGAAAATTTTATATATCAAAAAATCTAAGAATTATGTATTTAGATGCAGCTAAAAAACAAGAAATCTTTGAAAAGTACGGAAAGTCTAACACTGATACTGGCTCAGCTGAAGCGCAGATAGCTTTGTTTTCATACCGTATTTCTCACCTGACTGAGCACCTGAAGCTCAACAGAAAAGATTATAGCACTGAAAGAGCTTTGACAACTTTGGTAGGTAAACGCCGTGCGTTGTTGAACTACCTGAAGAACCGTGATATCGAAAGATATCGTGCTATTGTTAAAGCACTAGGATTACGTAAGTAATTCAATCTCTATTGAAAAGGACTTAAAGAAAAGCCGCTTTCTTTTCAGAGAGCGGCTTTTCTATTTTCTGTTATTACGTTTCTACTGTTCTGTTGTTGAGAATTACTCTTTAGTAGGATAATACAGATTATCTTTTGTCATGTGTTCCAATACTTCATGCAGATATTTGGCCGACTCCCATTTGGCCATAGGCAGGTCATGAAGCAAGTAGTTACCGCAATCTTTAGGGGCGGCTCCCGGAACTTCGCCTTCAAAATCGGCTACAAAGCGGAACGTTTCCTGCATCAGTTCTATAATATCTTCCGATTTTAAATCGCCTTTCATTAACAGGTAGTTACCGGTGAGGCATCCCATCGGTCCCCAGTAGACAATTTTGTCAGACCATATAGGGTGGTTACGCAGGTAGGTAGCGGCTAGATGCTCTATGGTATGCAAGGCTCCTTGCCCCAAAGCAGGTTCCCGGTTGGGTTCTTTCATGCGGATGTCAAAGGTTGTGACCGTTTCACCGCCCACTTCGTCTTTTCTGGATACATAGATACCGCGAAGCAAGCGGATATGGTCAATGGTAAAACTGGGTATTGTCTTCATATTATTCGTTTTTATAAATTAGCTGGTAATGAGGAAAGGAAGGTATGAGTGACCTCGAAGGAACGGTCGGCTATAGTCTCCCAAAAATTTGTGTATTGTTCCCAATGGTTGTCGGATCCCGGCGTATCGCTGATGATACGGAAACTGATGAACGGTACCTTATATATATAACAGATTTGGGCGATGGCTCCCGATTCCATATCTACTGCCAGCCTTCGTGGAACTTTTCTTTAATGTCGTTCAGTTCGGAACGGTCGGTGATGAATTTGTCTCCGCTGCATATCAGACCTCCATGAATGGCGGTCGGAGTATCCAGTGACATGGCGCAATCAAACAATGTGGCATTACCTTCGAATCGGGCGGGAAGTCCTTGTATCTGTCCGTACATATTGCCTTCTCCACACCATACATCATGATATACAACTTGTCGGCTCACCACAACATCCATTATTTTCAGGCAGCTGTCTATGCCTCCTGCTACACCGGTCTGATGACACAGTCGGTTGGAAGGTACGGATCAGTTCTACAGTACCGGCAGCAGCGTTCACTTTACCTATTCCGCATTTCATCAGGATAATGGTATTATTTCTAATGCTGCCTTCAGTATATTGGAAAGGACCTTCGGTGTATTCTTTCTTGTTTTCGAGCAGTTGCGCTACTTGTTTCTGCTCGGAACTCATGGCTGTTATAATTCCTATTTTCATAATTCAACTTTATTTATGGCTGCAAATGTACGCATTTTATCAGAGTATATCGTATCTTTGCAACGTTAATAAACAGATATACTTATGAACTTATTTAAAAGAATACTACCTGATATAGTAGTGATTATCCTTTTTGCTGTCATCTCATTCGCCTATTTTTTCCCGGCAGTGACAGAAGGGCGTATCCTTTCACAACATGACTCTGTGGCGGGCATTGGTGCCGGTGAAGAAGCGAAAGAATATCTGGAACGTACGGGAGAGCGTACGCGCTGGACTAATTCGATTTTTGGTGGTATGCCTACTTATCAGATGGCACCCAGTTATGATTCTACGGATACCCTGAAGGGAGTGGAGAAGTTATATCATTTGTATCTCCCGAATTATGTGTGGTATGTATTTGTCATGCTGTTGGGCTTTTATATATTATTGCGTGCATTCGATTTCTCGGTCTGGCTGGCTTCATTGGGGGCTGTGTTGTGGGCGTTTTCTTCTTATTTTTTCATCATTATAGCTGCCGGACACATCTGGAAATTTGTAACCTTGGCTTATATTCCACCCACTATAGCCGGTATGGTATTGGCTTATAGAGGGAAATACTTGTCAGGTGGTTTGCTGACAGCGGTTTTTGTTGCTTTGCAAATAGTGTCGAACCATGTGCAGATGAGTTATTATTTTCTTTTTGTCATGCTCTTTATGGCGGTTGCGTTCGGAGTGGATGCTTGGCAGAAGAAGGAAATGCCGCAATTTCTGAAAGCAACTGGTGTGTTGTTGATGGCCGGTATTTTGGGAGTTTGTATAAATCTATCTAACTTATATCATACGTATGAGTATAGTAAGGAAACGATGCGTGGAAAGAGTGAGCTGGTGAAACCGGATAGTCATAATCAGACAAAAAGTGGTCTGGAACGAGATTATATCACTCAGTGGAGCTACGGTATCGGTGAGACTTTCTCTTTGCTTGTCCCTAATGTGAAAGGTGGTGCTTCCGTACCTTTGGCGGCTAACGAAAAGGCGATGGAAAAGGCGAATCCTATGTATAATAGTATCTATAGCCAGATAGGTCAGTATTGGGGTGAGCAACCCGGTACATCCGGTCCTGTATACGTGGGGGCGTTTGTGATGTTTCTGTTTGTTCTTGGGCTGTTTATAGTGAAAGGTCCTATGAAATGGGCGCTTTTGAGTGCTACAGTTTTGTCTGTCCTGCTGTCATGGGGAAAGAATTTTATGGGATTCACCGATTTCTTTTTGGATTATATCCCGATGTACGATAAATTCCGTGCGGTTTCTTCTATTTTGGTCATTGCTGAGTTTACCATACCTTTGTTGGCAGTCCTTGCTTTAAAGGAGGTAATGGCACGCCCTCAGTTGGTTAAGGAACAGGTCCGGTCGTTTTATATCAGCCTGGGATTGACAGGTGGCATCGCTTTATTGTTTGCATTAGCTCCCGGTTTCTTTTTCCCGTCGTATGTTTCAAGTATGGAAATGCAGGCATTGCAGGGTATTCCGGCAGATCAGCTGGCTCCGTTACTTGCTAATCTGGAAGAAATCCGTCAGAGTATCTTTACTTCGGATGCATGGCGCAGTTTCTTTGTTATTATGATAGGTACGGCAGTTCTTTGGTTATATGGCATGGGCAAACTAAAGGCGAAGGTGACGATTCTGGCATTGGCTGTCCTCTGTCTGGCAGATATGTGGAGTGTGAACAAACGTTATTTGTATGATGAACAATTTGTGGAGAAGGTGCAGCAGGATAATTCCTTTAAACCGACCGAAACGGATAAGGCAATATTGGCCGATAAACGTTGGATTTCCGGGTACTGAACCTAGCCGGCAATACGTTTAATGAAAATACGACTTCTTATTGGCATAAGAGCATCGGTGGATATCATGCCGCCAAGCTGCGCCGCTATCAGGAAATGATAGAGGAGCATATCAGCACCGAGATGAATGGCGTGTTCAAGGCTGTTTCGGAGGCGGGAGGCGATATGCAGAAGGTGGCTCCGTCCGGTTTTCCTGTGTTGAATATGCTGAATACCCGTTACTTTATTTTTCCGCTGCAAGGTGGAAAGACTGTCCCGATACAGAATCCTTATACGCTGGGCAATGCTTGGTTTGTAAACGAGGTGCAGTATGTGGATAATGCCAATGAAGAGATAGATGCTTTGCATCGGATAGATCCGGCAAAAACGGCTGTCGTAGATAAAAAATTCAGTGCGGAGGTAAAATCGGCGGCTGAAACAGATACACTGTACAATCAAACTGACTGCGTACGAACCTAATGACTTGAAATATGAGGTTAATTCGAAGACAGGAGGAACAGTGGTTTTCTCGGAAATTTACTATCCTGGCTGGCAGGCATATATTGATGGTGTGGAAGCACCGCACGGAAGAGCGGATTATATTCTTCGGGCGATGAATGTGCCGGCCGGAAAGCATGTAGTGGAATTTAAGTTCGATCCGAAATCGCTGCATGTTACGGAAACGGTGGCTTTTGTGGCGTTGGGTGTATTGACCTGTGTGCTGGTCTTGTTCTTATTCTTGCAGGTCAGAAGAGCCCGTAGGAAAATTGATTAAGGCCCGTCGTAAGCCAGACTCCGGATTATTTGTAAAGCAGGCGCAGAACGAACCATAAGTGGTGTGTCACTGTGCTTGCCCATCCATAGTGACGGCTCATAATACGGAAGCGTTCTTTCAAGGAGGCTTTATGGTTACGGGTGGTCATTCCTTCATTCAGGTAATCAATAAGAGTAAGATGGGTGTTATGGAGTACATCCGCTTTCTTCATGATACGGATACACCAGTCAAAATCTGCCGAGAACCGATATCTCAGGTCATATGGTTCCACCAGATCACGGCGGGCGAAAAAGGCTTGATGGCAGACTAGCATTCCTTGCTTGAAGCTTTTCCAGGTAAGCGTTGCGGGTGCGGACAGGCGGCGCATATATAAAAAATGCCCTTGACTGTCCACAATTTCTGTTTCTCCATATAGTACTCCCGGCAGAGCTGTTCCATTGATGGAATGTACCATTTGCAGCAAAGTATCATCCTCGTGCAGGCCGTCACCGGCATTCAAGAAACAAAGATAATCTCCGGTTGCCAGTTTTATTCCTTTGTTCATGGCATCGTATAAACCTTGGTCGGGTTCACTGATAACAGTGGTGATATGTTCCTGGTATTTGTGAATGATATCCAGTGTTTCATCTGTTGATCCCCCATCTACAATAATATACTCCAGATTCTTATAAGTTTGTGTAACAATACTTTGTATAGTATCCTCCAATACTTTTGCGGCGTTGTAGGTGACAGTAATAATAGAAAACTTGGGATGAGGATGATGGTTATGCATGATTCCCTGTAATCTTGTTATAGATTTCAACATATTTCTTGGCGATGGTACTTTCCGAATAGCTGGATACTGCCTTACGGCAGGCTTCTTCGCTCAGACTTTCATATTCTCCTTCGGTCAATGCCCAGTGAATTCCGTTTGCCAGATCCTTGGAAGACTGATATTCGGCAACATAGCCGTTGTGCAGGTGGTCAATCATTTGTGGAATACCTCCTACATTGAACCCTATGCACGGAATACCACAGGCCATTGCCTCTACGATGGTATTGGGTAGGTTGTCTTGTAAAGAAGGTGTGACGTATAAGTCGACTGCGTTGTAAATATCTACCAGTTCCTTCTCGTTGCTGACATAATTCATCGGATAGATAGGGAAAGGAAACAGGGAAGCGTATTGTTCGGCTTGGTTGCCAAAAACCACTACACCTAACTCTTTACTAAAATCAGGATACGAGGAAGCTATTTGTTTGCAAGCTGATACCAAATAGTCTATTCCTTTTCTCTTGTCTGTAATTTTTACGGAGCCGAAAAGCAATAACTTCTTGTCTTGCGGGAGGTGGCATTTTTCTCTGGCCTGTTTTTTATCACGAGGTTTGAACAGGTTGGTGTTGATTGCATTGGGAATATTGGTAATGGTCTGACCTTTAATCAGATCACTTTTCTTAGCCAATGATTCTAACCAGCGGCTACAAGCTACAAAGGTGATTTGTGCTCCTTCAAACAGTTTTTTCTTTTTCTGGAAAGTACGGTAGGCTATGTCTTTCCTGCTTCCTTTGTAAGTTGCGGACAGTTGTGGCATTGTGTGGCATATTTATCGCAATCTCCTGCATAGTGGCAGATACCGGTAAAAGGCCACATATCATGCATTGTCCAAACGATGGGCTTGCCGGATTGGATGATACGCCGGATATCTGTCAGTGACAACATACCTTGGTTAATCCAATGCAGATGAATGACATCGGCTTGGGTAAATTCGGGCAATGCTGTGATATTGGTGCCGGTATTCGCTATGTCAACGGCAAACAAGTTATGTTTCTTGAAGTGGTTGGCTTGCCAGATAACGACACGCTCCCAGATGAATTGCCATACTTTCCACCATGATTTCTTTAGTTCAACGACACTTATCTGGTCGGTCTGCTTGTCGCGTACAAGCATTTTTGTCTTTATTCCGTTGTTTTTTAAAGCCTCCATGAGGCGGTTGGCTGCAATGGCGGCTCCACCTATTCGCTCAGACGTATTGATGATAAGTACTCTCATGTGCATAAAAGTTTATGCAAATGTACGCTTTTTAGGGGACATCTTGGATATTTCCAGTAAGCTTTCTGCTATTTCACGGGAAAGATTTCCAAATTGAAACGTTTTTCTGCCAGCTTTCGGGCGTTGGCGCCCATTTTTTGGGCTTCTTCGGGATGGTCGGCTATGCGATGAATGGCATTGATCCACCCTTCCACGTCATCATAGGCTACGGTAATTCCTATTTCTTCTTTGTCTATATCCATTTCAAAATTAGGATTACGTGAGCAAATGACAGGGATGCCTAATGCAAAGGCCTCTACCAGTGTGGTAAGACCTACGGTATAAGGAAAATCCATGCAGCAGATGACAACACAGCTTTTTCGTGCCACTTTCTGTGCCAACAAGTATGGGATGACACCGTCCGTATAATGTACTCGTACAGAATCGGGCAGACAGAAGCGTTCAATAATCTGTTGGTAGTTTACACTTCCATTGGTGGGGGCTATGTACAAGTCCAGTTGTTGATCGGTGGCGCAGAAAGCTTGCAGCATTGTGTCTACATCCCGGTTTTCTTTCCCGGTGGAGATAAACCTTCCGGTTTCCGATCCGGCATTGTTTGTAGAAGATGGTCATAGAAAGCGAGGTCCGGCCCCCAATGGATAAGCTGAAGCTTTTCTTCGGGAGCTTTTCCGGTTGCTAATGAGTCTTTAATCAATTTTTTACTGAACAGGAACATATGATCAATGCCCTTATAAAAGAAACGTGAGATGCGTTCTCTTATTTTCTGGATGAGGTTTTTAAAGCAGTGTGATGCCAAATGACAATGGGCTTGCGGTAGAGGCCTAATGCTCTGAGTAGGATGATAAGTTCCAACCCACGGAAAGATGTACCGTAGAGCACTTCGTATGGCTCTTTGCAGCACAGAATCTCTTTAGTGGCATAGAGCATTAGTTTCAGACGGCTGGGGAAAGCTTTGTATTTATGCATCACCGACCGGATTCCATATTTTTCCAGCAAAGGAAGTCCGTAGAGGATATGTCCCGGAAACTTATAATCTTTCCATTCCTCGTAACTTTCACGGGTTAATCGGGTGTGATAAAAATAAATAGTGAGTGGTTTTACCGGTGTTGGTCTCTTTTCAGCCATTTGTTAATTCTGTTTTTTATTGCTTTAGTGATGATGGAAAAATTGCCGTATCGCAGGTTCAGAAATAGTTCTTCAAAAGAACGTCCTATCTTAATCCAGGGATGTCCCCACCCCATAATGCGGTAGACAGCTTTTTTATAAGCTACATTCTCAATGACATAACGAGGATGCTTGAGAGGAAATTCTACTTCATACCGTTTCATGGTGAAGATGCGGCGGTATCCTTTAGGCAGTGTATGCACAGAACCGGCAAAATGGGTGGAATCTGCCGTGGCTCCCAAGTTGTTAATCATGTTGCGGGTGGGCACGATAGCCAGTCCCGAGTTGAAAAGCATGGAAGCGTGGAAGATGGTTTCATAATAGGCTTTGTTGTTTTCTTTATGGCGATGGCACATATAGATAAAGTCTTTACGGAATTTCCGTTCTTTAATGAGCTGTTCCAGTTGTTGCATATTGAACTTGTCTTCTAGAAAGTATAATGTTCGTCCCATTGGTCAATGACTCTTTTCCAACTGGCCCATCCCCAGATAGAGAAGTGGAGGCAAAGAAATAATCGTATGGTACACCCGGAGTAATCTCTTCGTTATTGAAACCCGCAATCATGGTGATACGGGGGTCTTGCTCGTATTTGTCTAACATTTCTTTACAGAATGTGAAAAAAGAAACGGAAGGCACATCGTCATCTTCCAATACGATACATTTGTCAACCATAGAAAAAGCCCATTTTTGTGAAATGTATTCCGAAGGGTCGCAACCGTAGTTTTTTTCCTGATACATACGGTGGACTTCGCAGTCCCAGTCTATCTGATCTGTCACTTCACGACATGCTTTTATACCGGGCAGGTCGTGTTCGCTGCGTGGTCCGTCCTGATAGAGGAAAAGCTTGGAGGGACGGGCATTCCTGACTTGTTCAACACTTGCGACAGCTGTTGCGGGCGGTTGAAGAACAAAATGAGTACGGGTACATCTACAAGGAACGGTTTCATAGTTCAATCTCCTTTATTTGTAAAATTCGAGTTTGTTGTAATGCGGATGTATATTCTCTAAATCTGGTAATTGCATATAGTCACCGTATATCTTCCTTAGCACAGCATCTGTTTGGCGTGGTACGGGGAACATTCCTTCAAATTCCATTTCTGTCAGTGGAAAAATATCGTCTGTATAGCGCGGTTTGAAATAGGCGGTGCCAAAAGAATGGCGTAATTCTTTTCCGGGGAATAACTTGGCAATGAACCTTAGGATGGGAAAACCGATGCGGGTATTAAAATGATAAATCCTACGAATCCGTTTGTATAATGTGCTTTCTTTTATATTTTTATTATTCAACTGATTGTATATCTGCCCTTGCATGTGGCCTCCTATCCAAGCTAGACAATAAGGGATCTTTTCTAAAGGAAAAATATCAATGTAGATACCGGTATAATGGAAAATACGGTCATATGAATTTGTTTCTTCCAAATGAGAATCCTTATCACGTAATTTGCCGTATATAAAGATGTAATTGGGATCTGTTTCATTAGTTTGCAATGCAAGATTGTCCGGAAGTTCTTGAGGAAGAACTTTCAGCAGACGCAGGTAATCTGAGCGAAGCATTTCTATGTCCAGATCATCATCCCAGGGAATGAAACCTTTGTGACGTGCTGCACCTATTAGAGTTCCGGAACTGAGCCAATAGGGTATTTGGTGCTTGCGACAAATCACATCAATAACCTCCAGAAGCTCTAACATACGTAGTTGCTGGCGACGGAGAAGGGAACCATCGGGGTTAAATCGCTTTCTTAGTTCACTATCCATACATTAATTTTTTAGTAGTTTATAAAACAAATCAGCGTTGATGTAACCTGTTTCTGACAGGTCTTTTCCTTTTAATTCTCCTTCATGGATATATTCTTTGTTTAATACATCTTGCCCCCATAGCAATATTTTATCAATGTTTGGGGTACAAATATTTAATACCTCTGCTATTGATTTGATTATCAATAATCCAAATGGAAAATCCTCAGTGAAATACCGGCTTTTGAAATCAGGCAGAAATCCTTTTTCTGTTTTTCCATAGGAGCTGGAATATGTTTGAAGGCAATGATGGAGCGTATCTTGCGGGTAAGTGACCTTGCATCATAACTGTCATAATATTCCAATAAAGTAGGAATTGGCTCTATTCGGACCGGCAGTGCTTTCAGAATTTGTTGGAATTCATTGTCACAAGCAATGAGGAGCTCCGAACTTCTTCGTCCCAACTATTATAGAACCCGGGAATCTCATGATATGTTTTTCCTCTACTCCAGGTATGGAAAAGTGAATAAAGACGGGCTGGATGAAGCAATGGATTGCTATTGGTCAGACTGGCTTCTAGAAAATGATGAAGCATACGCACCGGCGTATCTAACATTTCTTGAAGAGTTCGTAGTAAAATATCGGATTTTGATATGTTTACGGTAGCTATTTGTAATTCCTTTTTGTATCCCAACAAGAGTGCTTTCTGGCCATAGGTTTGCACACGGGCAATGAATGGAGCACGCTGGAATCCGAAGAGTGAAGCTGTTTTGCCTAATATTCTATAAGCGGTAAAGAAAAAACCGGTACAACTGACTACACTTCCTATGCAAGTTTTTTCCTGCAAGAACGGTTGTATGTGGAGAAGTTCTTCCTCAATGGCAAATCCGGGGAGACAAAGCAATACGATATCAGAGTGTGGAATGACTTCTGCCGGGTTAGCCGTAACGCAGGCTAATGAGCCGGAGAATGTATTTCCCCGGCAATCTTCAATGAGTAATGATGGATTCCATTGGTCGGGATGCCGGGTGAGGATGGAAACATTAAAGCCTTTATGTGCAGCTACTCCTGCAATGACGTGCCCCAGACCGCCACCGCCACAAATACAGATATTGATACTCATGCTTGCAGTTTTTTAAGTTTTCAGCCAGATAATTGTTGTCTTCAGTGTCGCGTATGGCGATACGGATGTAATTCCTGCCATCGAATCCTGTCTTGGTACTACAATCTTTTAACAAGAGATTATGCTCCAGCAATAAAGAAACGAGTTTGGTGGAACTGAAGCGGGAAGTTACTTCGCACAGGAAATAATTGGCTTGTGAAGGTATGACACGTAGGAAGTCAACCTGTTGCAATACCTCGAAAAAGCGTTGGCGCTCGGCTATGAATTTTTACAGGCATTTTGATAATCATTATTATACTTGCTGTATATCTGTAAATAGAATTCGGCGAAGGAGTTTATATTCCATATAGCCATGTTTTTTCGTAAATAGGATATTATCTCTTTGTCGGAAGATGCGGCTATCCCCAAGCGTAATCCCGGAACTCCATAAGATTTGGAAATACTTTTAATGACTGTGAGGTGTGGGTATGTTTCCAGAACTTCATTCTTAAGCAGCGTATTTTCGACACTTTTTCGCTGAAGTCAACAAAAGATTCATCCAGTATTAAGTGGATATTTCGCTGCTGCGTCCATGCCAGCAAATCCATAAGTTCGTTGAGGGGGATGAAGTTACCTGATGGGTTATCCGGATTGATCAAGAGTAAATGGCGGATATCTTTGTCCGCATAAAAAAGCATCAGTTCTTTTGCCGTATAATGAAAATCGGCATTCTGTGGATAGAATGCAATGATTTCTTCTGATTGTCGGTTGGGATATTCTTCAAAAGTGGGATAAATTACTCCCATTTTGCCATCTGAATGTTCCATCAGCGCTTTGATGATTTCGGCGGCTCCGTTGCCAACAACCACATAATCTTGCCGGATACCGAAGTTTTTGCCATGACAAGTGTATTCACTCCCATGCCGGAAGGGTATTCACGGAGAAGCACATTAAAATTAGCCTGTAGTTCTTCACACATTTTTTGTGGTGGAAAATAGGGGTTTACTAAATAGCAGAAATCTTTCAGCTTTGGGAAACGCCAGTATCCGCCATATCTTTTTTGGTAGCGTTGTAGCTGGTCCTGTTCGGCAAAAATGGTTTCAGCGATGTCAAGATCTTGTATATCATCAATCTCATACCAGCGTTCTCCTTCCAAAGGGAGTCCTTTCAGTTCACATCTCTCCAGCAGGGTGATTACCCGTAATACCTGTTCGTAATATTCGTTATTACCCAGGGCTTTGCTGTAGGCTTCAAGAAATGGCACATAACTGTTGCGGAGAAACTCTTTACTGAATTTATAGATATTGACGGTTTTGTAGTAATCGTCAATATCTGCGTAGCGGAACGTTTTTTTGAGATAAAATCAATGATGTCATTTTCAGTATTGAGCCGTACCATCGTGCCGTCCATCCATGGCTCATATTTAGCTACAAGTGCCAGATTGGGATAGGGGCTATTTAAAATTTTGTGGAAAAGTGTATCCTCAAAAATCAAATCGGATTCAATTAATAAAGTATCTTGCTTTTGCAATTCCTCTTTAGCAAGATAGAGAGAATAGATATTATTGGTCTTATTGTAGACAGGATTGTAAATATATTCTATCGGAGTATTTCTACTTTGTTTCTCTATGTGGGTACGTAATTTCTCTCCCTGGTAGCCTATGACTAAAATGATGCGTTCCAGATTTAATGAATCTAACTGTGAGAGCAGACGGTCTATCAGATAGGTCCCGTTTACTTTAATCATACACTTGGTGTTATCTTTGGTAAGATCTCCCAAGCGCTTGCCCATGCCGGCGGCTAGAATGATTGCTTGCATAATAAATTTAGGTATATATATTGCAAAAGTAGTAATTAATTAGCATTTATAAGCGATGTTATTTATATTTGCCTCAAATTTTAAACAGGAATGGGTAAAATAACATTTGTACCGGTAGGAGGATTGGCCAACCGTATGCGTGCAGTGGCTTCGGCGGTAATGCTGGCAGGAAAGACGAAAAGTGAATTAAGCATCATTTGGTTTCGGGATTGGGCACTGAATGCACCGTTTTATCAGTTGTTTAAGCCTGTAGACAGGGAAGTGGCTTGTTTACGGGATGCTTCGCGGTTGGATTATGCATTATTAGACAGACCTCGTTCCAAGAATTTTCATTTCCCGCTTTTGTTTCAGAAACTGCTTTTCAAGTCTTGTCTGTACGAGCGTTCCATTACTCCTTTATGTAACCGGCATTTTGATTTTGAACGGTGGGTTAAAGAAGGTGGCTGTGTTTATATGGCATCATACACCGCTTTCCAACTTTATGATTATGCGTGGATCAGTCGGTTGTTTGTTCCGGTAGACGAGATTATGGAAGAGGTAGAAAACCGTTGTCGGAATTTTTCGGATGCTATGATTGGTGTGCATATCCGTCGTACAGATAATCTGGCTTCTATCAGGCAAAGCCCTATCGAGTTGTTCTATCAGAAATTAGATGAGAAGATAAAAGAGGACGGCAAGGTGGCTATCTATTTGGCTACAGATTCGGAAGAGGTGAAGCGGGAAATGAAAGAGCGTTATGGTGACCGGATATTCTGTTCCGGAAAAAAGGCAGACCGTGGATCTTTGGAGGGAATAAGGGAGGGTATCACGGATATGTACACATTGGCTCGTACACAAAAAATATATGGCTCTTTTCAGAGTTCATTTTCGGATATGGCAGCTCAGATAGGAGGGGTTCCATTGGAGATTTTGAAATTATGAGTTACGGAAATAAATCATTGTTTTAATGATTATCTGCAAACATTTTTATTTTTGCTCCTCTTCTTTCTATGGCATTTGCAATTTGTTTTCTATTTTTCCTAATAGCAGCCGTCTGCTCCATTCTATAACAAGCGTCGTCAGACAGATAGAAACAAGTGTTCCCATAAAATACAGAACAAGTAGGTTGCTGTCTGCATAAGGGGTATACCAGGGTTGTAAACAGTGGATAAGAAGTCCTTGAAGCATATATAAGGCAAAAACGTATCCTGCTAGGTAATTGATGATGCGGGATGAAAAATGCCACCGGGTAAACTGGTAGAAAATCATGATAGAGGCGATGATAATCAGTAGATTATTATCTCGGGCGAATCTCAGTATGATATTTCCACTCATTGCTGTAAGCAGGGTATTCAGTATAAAAATACCGGCAAGGCTGCCTGACAAGATTTCCCGGCTATGTCGTTTCATGTTTTCCGGAAGACCATAGGTCTTCAGATATTGTCCTATGAGATAAGCTAGTGTGACATTGATAATTCCCTTGCCCGTGTCATTCTGAATTTCAAAAAACAGGATTGTCGGGGCAAATACAAAAAAGAATCCCCATAGTAACAGTAGTTGTTTATAACTTTTTTGTGAGAGGTTATGAACCAGCCGGTTTAAATAGGGCGAGAAACAATAAAGTACTACATAGCAGGTCATAAACCAGTATTTTTTGCTAAGTATCGGTAGCAATGAGGAGGCCAGCCCTGTCCAGGTATGCGGAGTGTGAAGCCATATTGTTTCGATCAGATAAGAAACGATGGAATAAAACCATACGACAACCAGCATTTTGAAAAATTTATGTGTATTGAAACGGATTCCAAAATAACCTGAGATCAGAATGAACAAGGTTACTCCGGTGTTTCCCAGTGTATTGATAAATAGTATGAATTCTTTGTTCAGCCAGTTACTGGTGTGGAAGGTATTTCCTAGAATATGCATGGATACAATCAGTATGATACTGATAATTCGTAAACATTCTAATCCGGAGTGACGTGTAGCAGCCATTATTTCTTGATTATATAGTGTAAACTCTCTTTAAAAGTGACGGAACCGCTCAACCACAGGATGGCTGTGTAGAGTGTGCCGGCTATGATCATTTTGCTTGCCATTAATAAATACAGATTGGCAAATCCGATAGTGATATAATAGGTAGCCGCCATTACCGCGGTAGCTATGAAGGCAAACGGAAGGATGTCTTTCAGCGCTGCAAACAAGCTGAGCCGTATTTGTTTCCATACAAAATAGTGCCATACAAACAGCCAGCAGATATTGATGGATACATACACTATAATCATGGTATGTACGCCGTATGGATAGAGCAGAAGCATGGTTGTTAACTGGATAATGCCTAAGCCGATGGTATTCCACATATAGATATCCGATTTTCCTTTGCTGATGACTAGGTTGGAATACAAATTGGTTATGGGAATGAATGCGCCACCGATGCAGAGCAATTGCAGAATGAAGGCACTGGGTAGCCATTTGTCTGTAATAGTCAGTATAATCAGTTCGGGTGCGATTAATGATAATCCTAACATAGCCGGAAAAGAAATAAAGGCAGTGAAGCGGAGCATCTTCCGGAAAGCGCGTTGTTGGCGTTCCCTTTCATCCGACAAACTGGAAAGTACAGGTTGGGCCACACTGTTGACTGTTCCTGAAATTAATGAATGTCCCATATAATTCCATTTATTAGCTTGAGTAAAATAGCCTACTTCTTGTCCCGAATAGAATTTACCAAGGATAACGGTAAAGATATTATTATTGATGTGGTTGAATATATTGGTTACTAATAATTTGCTGCTGAAAGAAAGCATCCCTCTCAAAGGCTTGAAGTCGAAAGTAAGTGTAGGTCGCCAGGGTGAGAAGCACCAATAACAGATATTAATGGTTCCTACATAGACAATGCTTTGTGTGGCTATCCCCCAATAGGCAAATCCCAAGCAGGCCATAGTTATACCGATAGTTCCTGAGGCGGTTAATCCGATAGTGACCGCCATTGCCTTTTGCTTGACCATTAAGTTGCGGAACAGGTAAGCACTGTGGGCAATGCCCAAACTGGCTACAAAGAAACCGAGGAAAGTGTATCGTGCCAAAGCTGTCAGTTCGGGAGTGTGATAGAATTCGGCAATGAGTGGGGCGCAAAGGAACAGAATGAGGTAGAGACAGGCACTTAGCCCGGTACTGAACCAGAATACGGCATTATAGTCTTTGTGGGAGATATTCCGTTTGTTGGCTAGGGCAGCCGTGAACCCGCTTTCCTGCAAAGAACCTGCAATAAGGGAGAAGATGGACAGCATTCCCACCATGCCATAATCTTCCGCGTTCAGAATGCGTGACAGGAATATCCCGAAAAAAAGATTCAGCAGCTGCTGTACTCCATTGCTTAATCCGCCCCAGAAGAGGCCTTTTGCTGTCTTTTCTTTCAAGGATTGTTCTGCCATTTTTATAGATAGATTATAAAACAGTCAGGCTGAAAGCGGACGTTTCAGTTGCTTTCAGCCTTTTCTGTATTTGGGTGTATATTATTTCACTTCACTGCCCGGCTTTACCTCTCTTAATAAAGAGGTCACCGCTAAGGTGCCGTCAAAGTTTTCAGCACTCAGGATCATGCCTTCGCTCACCAATCCGTTCTTGAATTGGCGCGGAGCAAGGTTGGCAATGAATAAAACTTGTTTGCCCACCAGTTCTTCCGGTTTATAATGTTGTGCGATACCGCTGACGATGGTACGGTTCTCCAGTCCGTCAGCAATCTTGAATTTCAGCAGCTTTTTCATTTTAGGCACTACCTCACACTCTAATACGGTACCTACACGGATATCTAACTTTTCAAATTCTTCAAAAGCAATTACTGGTTTTATCGGGTTGGCTTTATAGTTGGCAGCCTCGTTTGCTTTTTTGGTAGCCAACAGTTTGTCTACTTGTGCTTGAATGGTTTCATCTTCGATCTTTTCGAACAACAGTTCTGCCTTATTCAATTGATGTCCTTCTGCCAGCAGATCGGTACGCCCCAGTTGGTCCCATTCAAATGTTTCCATATTCAGCATTTGGCGGAGCTTTTCGCTGCTGAAAGGCAGGAAAGGTTCGAATGCAATAGCCAGATTGGCAACTAGTTGCAATGCTATGTTAAGGATGGTGGCTACACGGTCCATATCAGTTTTTGCCAGTTTCCAAGGCTCTGTATCGGCTAAGTATTTATTACCGATACGTGCCAGGTTCATTGCCTCTTTTTGTGCATCGCGGAATTTGAATACATCCAGTAGCTTTTCTACTTCTGCCTTTACGTCTGCAAATTCTTTTAATGTTTCTTTGTCGTAGTCGGTCAATTCACCGCAAACGGGAACTTTCCCGTCGAAATATTTATGAGTCAGCACTAAAGCACGGTTTACAAAGTTACCGTAAACAGCCACCAACTCATTGTTGTTACGTGCTTGAAAATCTTTCCAGGTAAAATCGTTGTCTTTTGTTTCGGGGGCATTGGCTGTCAATACATAGCGCAATACATCCTGTTTGCCGGGGAAGTCCTGCAAATATTCATGCAACCATACTGCCCAGTTGCGTGAAGTGGAAATCTTGTCACCTTCCAGGTTCAGGAATTCATTGCTAGGTACGTTATCCGGTAAGATATAGCTTCCTTCCGCTTTCAGCATAGCAGGGAAAACAATGCAGTGGAATACAATATTGTCTTTTCCGATGAAGTGAATCAAACGGGTTTCTGGATCTTTCCACCAAGTTTCCCAACTGTCGGGAAGTAATTCTTTTGTATTTGAAATATAGCCGATGGGGCATCGAACCATACATAAAGTACTTTTCCCTCAGCGCCTTCTACAGGAACAGGGATTCCCCAATCCAAGTCACGGCTTACCGCACGGGGTTGCAAGCCCATATCCAACCAGCTTTTACATTGTCCGTATACATTGGGGCGCCATTCTTTATGATTTTCAAGAATCCATTCACGCAGCCATCCTTCGTGTTTGTCCAATGGCAGATACCAATGTTTGGTTTCACGCATCACTGGTTTACTGCCACTGATAGCACTTTTCGGATTGATCAGGTCGGTCGGAGAAAGTGATGTTCCGCACTTCTCGCATTGGTCACCGTAGGCTCCTTCTGCATGGCAGTGAGGACATTCACCGGTAATATAACGGTCGGCCAGGAACTGATGGGCTTCTTCGTCGTAATATTGCATGGAGGTCTTTTCAATGAACTCACCTTTATCATACAGGGTTTTGAAGAATTCGGAAGCCAGTTCGTGGTGTGTCTTTGATGTAGTACGAGAGTATATATCGAATGAAATTCCAAATTCTTTGAATGATTCTTTTATCAAGGTATGATAGCGGTCCACCACATCTTGTGGAGTAATACCTTCTTTCTTTGCACGAATGGTGATAGGTACTCCGTGTTCGTCAGAGCCTCCGATGAAAAGAACATCTTCTTTTTTCAGGCGGAGATAGCGCACGTAGATATCAGCAGGAACATATACACCTGCCAGATGACCAATATGTACCGGACCGTTTGCGTAGGGCAAAGCGGATGTGACGGTGGTTCTTTTGAATTTATTTTCCATTGTATGATGTCTTTTTTGTTATTTCTACCAGTAACGTGCAAAGTTAGTGATTTTTAGTAAGTATATGGAATAATCAGAAATATTTCTCCCTTAAAATCTCTGACAGGCCGTACTTATTATAAAATATGGTTATTCGGGGGCTTTGTCGGAAGAAGTGAAAATACAGAAAAATGTTATATCGTGATGCAGTGATTTGCACTTATTTGCATTTAATCTTAAGGAGAGAAAAATGATGAACTAAATTTACTTATCCTGTTTTTTATAAAACCTTAAGTCGAACGAGACATGAATACGTGGTATAAATTCATTTTAAATGCACTTTTCTCTAAAAAGAGAGAGGATAAAGATTGGGAAACGACCGATAAGGAAGAGGATGTTCTTTCAAATTACATTGAACTGGACTCATTGATGCAGGTCATTTATCATGCAAAGGAAACTGAGTCGGGCAGCTAAACTAACCGGCCCAGTCTTCTCTATCAAGATTTCTATAGCTTATCGCTTCTGCCAGGTGGATGGAAGTAATGTGTTCGCTGTTGTCCAGATCGGCAATGGTACGCGCTACTTTTAGAATACGACCGTATGCGCGCGCCGACAGGTTGAGGCGTGTCATGGCAGTTCGTAATAATTTTAGCCCTGCTTCATTGGGTTGAGCGTACAGATGGAGTAACCCGGCTTCCATTTGTGCGTTGCAGTAAATACCCGGATGGTTGGCAAAACGTTGAGCTTGTATTTTCCGGGCCTTGATAACCCGTTCGCGTATGCTTGCACTACTTTCCGCATGATGGCGTTCTGCCATTTTTTCGAATGGAACCGGAACTATTTCTATTTGGATATCTATGCGGTCCAGTAAAGGACCGGAGATACGGTTCAGGTACCGTTGCACTTGTCCGGGATTACAGACGCAAGCTCGTGTGGGATGATTATAATATCCGCATGGACAGGGATTCATACTGGCTACCAGCATGAAACTGGCCGGATAATCCAGACTGTATTTAGCTCGTGCGATGGATATATGCCTGTCCTCTAGGGGTTGGCGAAGTACTTCAAGTACACTTCTGTTAAATTCCGGCAACTCGTCTAGAAAGAGCAAACCGTTGTGAGCCAGACTGATTTCTCCTGGTTGGGGATTGGTGCCGCCACCTACCATTGCTACTTGCGAAATTGTATGATGGGGACTACGGAAAGGCCGGATGGCAATCAGTGAACTGTCTTTTCCTAATTTTCCTGCTACTGAATGTATTTTAGTCGTTTCCAGACTTTCACCCAATGAAAGGGGAGGGAGAATGCTTGGCATGCACTTTGCCATCATGGACTTCCCACTTCCGGGTGAACCGATCATAATCAGGTTGTGTCCTCCGGACGCGGCTACTTCCAATGCGCGTTTTACACTTTCTTGTCCTTTCACATCAGCAAAATCGTATGGAAAGCTACTTTGGTGTTCATAGAATTCCTCCCGTGTATTGACGATGCTAGGCTCCAGATTGCGCTCATTATTGAAAAATTCGATGACCTCTTTGATATTTTCTACGCCATATACTTTCAGGTTGTTTACTACAGCAGCTTCCCGCGCATTTTGTTTGGGAAGTATGAAGCCTTCAAAACCTTGCTCGCGGGCACTGATAGCTATGGAGAGGGCTCCTTTGACTGGTTGAAGGCTTCCATCCAGGCTAAGTTCTCCGATAATAAGATAACGTGAAAGTTTTTCTTCCGATACGATTTGGGTAGCGGCCAATATTCCGATTGCTAGCGGAAGGTCGTATGCAGACCCCTCCTTGCGTATGTCGGCAGGGGCCATATTTACTACAATTTGACAAGTGGGGAATTTATATCCGTTTACCTGTAAGGCGGAAATAATACGTTCATGACTTTCTTTCACGGCCGAGTCCGGCAGACCGACAAGGAAGAATTTTATACCTCGTGAACTATTTACTTCAATAGTTACAATGGTAGCGTCGATACCTTGAACGGCTGCTCCATAGACTTTTACCAGCATTCTTTAATTTTTTATTTTGTCTC
>ENA-OQHP01000211-OQHP01000211.1-human-gut-metagenome-genome-assembly--contig:-NODE-211-length-19819-cov-2.268942_pt1 | contig 19819 bp, 36 predicted proteins | sample MGYA00242563_ERZ504717 | MGnify/ENA primary metagenome ERZ504717 (study PRJEB26092, sample SAMD00036212) | human gut metagenome | host: Homo sapiens | study: EMG produced TPA metagenomics assembly of... | reverse complement strand
ATTCTTGACGGCCTGAACAATCGTCAATATCGGTCGGAGGGGTGGCTTTGTAAAGCCGTTTGTCTCCACCCGCGTAGCGGGTGGTTCAAAGCTGGCCGCTGCGCGGCCAGCAGACTAAAGTCTTGAAACGAAAGGGCGCTGACCTTTCGGTCGCGCCCTTGAAGTTGAACGTCAGATTGTCCAAATGCGGCCCGCGCAGCGTCGAGCGGTTACGGCGTTTGGCAAAACGCCGTAACCCCCTAGTACATCTTTGCGCCGGCGGGGATGGAAGCGCCGAGCTGGATCAGGTTGAGGCGCTCCTCGCCCTCCTCCTCGTGGATGGCGCTGATCAGCATACCGCAGCTGGGAATACCCATCATCTTGCGCGGAGGCAGATTGGTGATGGCGAGCAGCGTCTTGCCGACCAGGTCCTCGGGCTCATAATAATCGTGAATACCGGAGAGGATGGTGCGGTCGGTGCCGGTGCCGTCGTCGAGCGTAAAGTTCAGCAGCTTCTTGGACTTCCTGACGGCCTCGCACGCCTTAACCTTCACGGCGCGGAAATCGCTCTTGGAGAAGGTATCGAAGTCGACGAACTCCTCGAACAGCGGCTCAACGGCGATCTTGGAGTAATCGAGCGTGGGCTTGAGCGGCTTAACGAACGGGCTTGCGGCGTTGCCGGCCTCGGCAGCTTGGCAGCGGCGGCACCGGACTGGAAACCTTCTCGGGCTTCATGTGCGGGAACAGCAGGACGTCGCGAATGGAAGCCTGGTTGGTGAGCAGCATGACCACGCGATCGATACCGATGCCGATGCCGCCCGCGGGAGGCATACCGTACTCGAGGGCGCGCACGTAGTCCTCGTCGTACTCCATGGCCTCGTCGTCGCCGCCGGCCTTCTCGGCCATCTGGGCAGCAAAGCGCTCAGCCTGGTCAACCGGGTCGTTGAGCTCGGAGAATGCATTGGCGTACTCGTGGCCGGCGATGACCAGCTCAAAGCGGTGGGTCAGACGCGGGTCGTTCTCAAAACGCTTGGCGAGCGGGCTGACCTCGATGGGGTAATCGCACACGAAGGTCGGGTTGACGATGGTGTCCTCACCCAGCTCATCGTAAATCTCAGCGATGATCTTGCCAGCAGTCCACTCGGGCTTAATCTCCAGCCCTTCTCGCGTGCGGCGGCGGCAAGCTCCTCGACCGGCGTGTCGATGGTGACCTGCTTGCCGAGCACGTCCGAGACGATGTCGGTCATGGGACGCTTGCCCACTCACCGGACAGGTCAATGGTCTGGCCCTGGTACTCGATGACCTCAGGATTGCCGATGGCCTTGTTGGCGGCCTTGATGACGCCCTGGGCAAGCGCCTTCATGCCCTCGAGATCGGAAAAAGCGCGGTAGGCCTCCAATCGTGGTGAACTCGGGGGTTGTGGGTGAGGTCCATGCCCTCGTTACGGAAGATACGACCGATCTCGAAGACGCGCTCAAAGCCACCGACGATGCAGCGCTTGAGATGCAGCTCGGTAGCAATGCGCAGGTAGCACTCCTGATCGAGCGCGTTGAAGTGCGTGATGAACGGCTTGGCCGTAGCGCCGCCCTGAATGGTCTGCAGGATGGGGTCTCGACCTCCATGTAGCCGTCGGACTCCATAAAGCGGCGGAAGGCGGAGAGAATCTGCGAGCGCTTGCGGAAGGTCTCGCGAACATCGTCGTTGGCAATCAGGTCGACATAGCGCTGACGATAGCGGGTCTCCTTGTCGGAGAGGCCATGGAACTTCTCGGGCAGCGGGCGAACGGCCTTGGAGAGCAGGGTCGCGCTCTTGGGGGCAACGGAGAGCTGGCCGCGCTTGGTGCGAACAACCACGCCGGTCACGCCCAGGATGTCACCAAGGTCGAGAGCCTTGAGCGTATTCCAAGCTGCCTCGTCCATGTCGTTGATGCGGCAGAACAGCTGAATCTCGGCGGTAGCGTCGCGCACGACGATGAACATAATCTTGCCCTGACCACGCTTGGCGACCACGCGGCCGCAATCTTCACGACGTCCTCGGTATCCTCGCCATCGGCAAGATCGGCATATTTGGCTCGATGTCGGCAACGTAGTCCTCGATCTCGGAGTGCTCGGGATAGGGGTTCTGGCCCGCCTCGAACAGGGCGGCGCGCTTGGCCAGGCGTGTGGCGCGCTCGTCGTTGAGCGTCGATGCCTGCTCGGCGGCGTTCTGGTTCTCTGCCATAGTTAGCTCCTCAAACTAAAACGCTCCCCAGGATTCGGTCCCAGGGAGCGAAAACATACCTTTACGCGGGACCGTGGTCTAGCGTGCGATCTTTGCGATGGTGTAGACGCGGGTCTTGCCCGAAGGCGTAACGACCTCGACGGAGTCGCCCTCGCCATGACCGATGATGGCGTGGCCGACCGGAGACTCGTTGGAGATCTTGTGCTCGAGCGAGTTGGTCTCGGTGGTACCGACGAGCGTGACTTCCATGACCTCACCGTTGGGGTCAATCAGCGAAACGGTGGAGCCGATGGAGACGGTCAGATCGCCCGCGGCGGCAGCAACCTGGGCGTTGGCGAGAATGGCCTGAATCTCGGCGATGCGAGCAGCATTCTGGGCCTGCTTGTCCTTGGCGGCATCGTACTCGGAGTTCTCCGAAAGGTCGCCGAACGCGCGGGCTTCCTTGATGTCCTCGACGATCTCCTTGGCGTAATCGCCCTCACGCCAAGCGAGCTCCTCGACGAGCTTCTGGCGGCCCTCAGCGGTCAGTACGATCTGGCTTGCGTCCATACGGATATCTCCCCAACTATGATGTAACAATCAACTGTCAACAAAACGAAAAAGACCGGCTAGCCTGCGGGCAAGCCGGTCAGGTGCTCACCCCAAAGGGATGGGACTACTCTGCGTCCGCGTCGCTGTCCTCTGCCTGCTTTTTCTTGGCAGCAGCGAGCTTGGCCTCGAGCTCTGCGATCTCCTTGTCCTCCTTGGACTCCTCGACCACACGTCCTCGGCCTGCTTGGTTTCGCCTTATCGTCGCCCTCCATACCCTCGCGGATATTCTTGACGGTAGAGCCGAGGGACTTGCCGAGCTTCGGCAGGTTCTTGGGCCCGAAGATAATCAGGACAACGACGAGAATAATGATGAGCTCAGGAGCCCTCAGTCCAAACATGTAGACCTCCACAATACAGCGAGACAAGCTCGAATGAGTATACCGCGGGTATCGCGGTATCACAACAATAGCTAAAAAAAGGGACCGCAAGAAGCGGTCCCTCCTCATGCTCTGGTCGGGTTGACTGGATTTGAACCAGCGACCCCTGCGTCCCGAACGCAGTGCTCTACCAAACTGAGCCACAACCCGTTAGCTCGACTATAGTAACAAAGATTTCCGTCGCGTGCTAGAGAAATTTTTACTTCTTTGGCACTTCGATGCGAACCGTGTTGGGAATGAGCTCCGTCGCGCAGGACCACCAGCCGTTTTGCAGGGCAGCGTCGGCAAGCCTTTCGGCCGTGGCGGCGGTGTCGCAAATGGCAAACGAACAGGCGCCTGATCCACACACATCTACAGCAACCGTGCCGTCCTGTTTACGCAGCCAATCGAGAACCGTTTGAATCTGCGGCTCCATCTGTGCGGAAATGACGCCCAGGTTGTTATGGATGAGCGCATATGCCGTCTCGGCATCACCGGCACGCAAGGCAGAAGCTATCGCGCCGGGCTTGTCCGAGGCACCGGGGCCTCGTCAAAACGTCGATAGGCTTCAATTGTCGAAACACTTGCCTCGCGCGCTTGACCAACACGACGGGCGTTGCGGGCAGCGCGGGGTACTCAGTTGCCAGCACGTCTCCCCCACCTACGTAGAACGCAGGGCTCGCGTGCAAAAAGAACGGGACGTCGGCGCCAATGCCACGCGCAATGTCGTCGAGCGCGGGGTCGGTGCGGTCGATACCCCACAGCTCGGCCAAGGCAACGATGACCGCGGCGGCATCCGTCGAGGGACCTCCCAGGCCGGCGCACAGCGGGATACGCTTTTCGATCGTCACGCACACGTTGCATCGCGACCGTAATGCTCGGCCATAGCGATTGCCGCCCGATAAGCCGTATTTTTTTGCGTGGGAAAATCGGATGCCGGAATAGTTTGGACGGCCAGCGCCGGCACCGGCGTGACCGTCACGGTATCGGCTAGACCGACGGCTGCCATCAGGGAATCGACCCTGTGATAGCCGCGGGCGTCGCGCTCGGTATGAACTCCCAGATAGAGGTTAATCTTTGCCGGCGCGGTAAGGATGAGGGACCGATCGGTCACCGTTAGTGCTCCTCGAGCTGGTTGCCGAGCGGGGTAAAGATATGTTCGCCGCTCTCGGGGTCGAACAGTTCGACCTGGCCGGTAAGGACATCGATGTACTGGTAGGACTGACGCGATTTGCGGCCGCGACGCTCGTCAACCTCAACGATAAAGACAGCGGGGTGGACGCTCTTGATGGTGCCCATGCGCTCGATGACGCGGGTACGGCCCATGTTGGCCTTAACCTTGACGCGATCGCCCACCATATCGGTCAGCTTCTCGTGGATGTCGTCGACGTGATTGACTTCCATCTCTTCCATGAATAGGGCCTCCAGAGGGTGCAATTCAAAAAGGGGATAATACCCCTAAGATAGACAAAACTCTAATACTATAGCACCCTGCTGCAGCCATACGCAAGCAGCTAAAAAAGCCCGGTCCCAAATTGACTACTTACAGATTGTCTGTGTCCAGGACGATGGTGAACGGACCGTCGTTGACCAGGTCGACCTTCATATCGGCGCCAAAGATACCGTGCGCCACATGCTCAACGTCCTGAGCGACGAGTGTCAAAAAGTACTCGTAAAGTTCGTTAGCGACATCGGGCGCGCCGGCGTCCGTAAACGACGGACGGCGGCCGTGGCGGCAGTCGGCAAACAGCGTGAACTGCGACACCACGAGCACCTCGCCGTCGACATCCGCCAGCGCCAAGTTGGTCTTGCCGTTCTCGTCCTCGTTGATACGCAGCCCGCGGAGCTTGCCCCACAGCTTGTCGGCTTCGGCGCGTGTGTCGCCGTGGCCCACGCCCAGCAGCACCAAGTTAGCCGCGTCCAATACGGCCCACGCACTCGCCGTCGACTGTCACGCTGGCGTTGAGCACGCGCTGCACCACCGCACGCACGGTCTACTCCTCGCCCGTCAGCTTGGCGGACAGATGCTCGAGCGCATGGAAACGATGGCTGATGGCGTTCTTCTCGTCCGCCGTGAGCTCGGCCATGGTCTTGCCCGGCGTATCGACCGGCAGGAACAGCGGGTCGTAGCCAAAACCGTGTTCGCCGCGGCCCTCGTGCGCGATAACGCCTTCGCAGGCGCCCTCGCCATAGGTGACCAGGCCGTCCGTATCGATAAGCGCGACGACGCTCATAAAGCGCGCGGTACGGTCCTCGTCTGCCACGCCTTCCAGGTTAACGAGAAGCTTGGCGTTGTTGGCGGCATCGTCGCCATGCACGCCGCATAGCGCGCGCTATACACGCCCGGCTCGCCGTCCAACGCATCGACGACCAAGCCGGAGTCGTCGGCGATGGCCATAAGGCCCGTCTCCTCGACCGCAGCCTGCGCCTTGATGATGGCGTTCTCCAAAAACGTCGTGCCGTTTTCCTCGGGGTCCTCAAAATCGCCCAGCTGGCCGAGCGCCACAAAGCGCACCTCGGGCATGACCTTGCCCAAAATGGCCTCGATCTCGGTGAGCTTATGGGCGTTGCCGGTTGCCACGACGATGGTCGCCGCCGGGTCGAGGGTGTCGATGTCAATCTTCTCAAGTGCCATAGCTGGTCTCCTTTGTCTCTATAGCAATGCCGAGTTGAGGACGACGAGGACTTCGGCCTCTCTCCCGTCTCAATCAACGGCAGTCTTATACTTCGACGTTTTCCCAGATAAAACCTGCCAAAATAAACCTGTCCCTTTTTGGCAGGCTAGGCGAGGGCTTGGCGCTGAAGCTCGATGAGCTCGGCGATACCCTTATCGCCCAGGTCGAGCAGGGCGTTAAGACGCTTGCGGTCGAAGGGCGCCTGCTCGCCGGTACCCTGGAGTTCGATCATCTCACCGGTGTCGGTGGCGACGAGGTTCATGTCGACCTCGGCGTGGCTGTCCTCGGAATAATCCAAGTCGAGCAGGGTGTTGCCGTCGACGACGCCCATGGAAATGGCGGCAACCTGGCCCGTGAGCGGGATGCGCTCGAGTTTGCCCGCCTCGACCACATGGCAAGGGCGTCGTGCAGCGCCACCCAGCGCCGGTAATGCTCGCCGTACGCGTGCCGCCATCGGCCTGGATCACATCGCAGTCGACGGTAACGGTGTACTCGCCGAGCGCCTTCATATTGACGACGGTACGCAGGCTGCGGCCGATAAGCCGCTCGATCTCCATGGAGCGGCCCTTGCGGTTGGCATGCTCGCGCTTGCAGCGTTTACCGGTCGAGGCCGGTAGCATCGCATATTCCGCCGTTACCCAGCCGGCTTGGCGCCTTGCGCCAACCAGGCACACCCTCCTCGATGGTGGCGGCGCACAGTACGCGCGTGTCGCCGAACTCAGCCAGGCACGAGCCGTGGGGCGTGCTTCATGACGCCGCGGGTGAGCTTAACGGGGCGCAGCTCGTTGGCGGCGCGGCCGTTGGCGCGGTTAACCTGCATGTATTCCATGGAACTATCCTTTCGGCAAAAGATGTGGCGAAGCCTCCGGCGACATTGCGAGCCTAACCGAGTTCGTCGATATCGACATGCTCGATGCTTTAAGCGGCTGGCCAAAGATAAAGCTACCCGCCACCGCAAACTCGGCAATGTTGTCAGACGTGGTGGCAAAGCGATGCTGTGGCTCGGCGGTATCGCCCGCCAGCTGCTCACGGCGCGTGAGGATATCGGTCAGCTCGCGGGTGGTCTCCTCGGCGGAGCTCACCACGCGCACCCCGGTCCCAGCGCATGGCGGATGGGACCCACCAGCAGCGGGAAGTGCGTACAGCCGAGCACCACGGTATCGATGCCGCGATCGTGCAGCGGCTCGACTGTGGCGCCGACCAGCGCGCGAACGGCTGGCGTATCAAAATATCCTCGTTCTCGAGCCACTGCTCCTGCAGGTGCGCGCCCGAGGCGAGCTCGTGCTCGACGACCTCGACAAAGCTCGAGGCCGGACAGCCATACACATCGACACCAGCATCCAAATCCTGGATGGCGCGCGTGTAGGCGCCCGAGCGAATGGTGAGGTTGGTGGCGAGCACGCCCACGCGGCGCGTACGCGTGCTGTTGATGGCGGCGCGTGCGCCCGGGGCGATCACGCCGATCACGGGAACGTCGAGCACTTGCTGAGCCAGACGCAAGGCCGCGGCGGTCGCCGTGTTACAGGCGATGACCATGATCTTAACGTCGTGCCTCGATAGCCAGCGGCCCGCCTGCAGCGCAAACGAGCGAACTCGTCCTCGGTGCGGGTGCCATAAGGCAGCGCTTTGTGTCACCGAAATAGTAGACGGACTCGTGCGGAAGCGCCGTTGCGATCGCGCGCGCGACCGTTAAGCCGCCCAGGCCCGAGTCGAACACGCCGATCGGACGCGTGTCCCCGGCAGATTATCGATATCGGACATTACCTCACCAGATTCTCTCTCGAAAAATGCGACCATGCGTGATGCGTCGCGCTACGAACGGGCCGCGACCAACAGCTCGGCCGTTGCCGCCCAACCGTCGACAATCTTGCCGCGCGTTACATAGGCATTGTCGCAGGCGTCCAAGAACTCCGGGGCACCGGCGCTCGTCAGACCGTTCTCGACCAGGCAGAACATGCCAACATGGTCGGCCATGTAGAAGTCGGACTCGGAGTCGCCGAGCGCAAGCGTCTCCTCGCGCTCGATCCCCAGGTGCTCGCAGAAGCGCGCAATGGCAACGCCTTGTTGAGACCCGCCGGATTGATGTTGAAGGCGCGGCCGTCCTCGACGCGATTAAGCTCGAGCGTCGTCGGCTTGGACAGGTGAGTCAGATGGCCGTTGCAAGCCCAGACCAGACCGCAGCCGGCCTCGTCCAGGATGGCCTGGACCTCATCGTCGGGCACATCGCCGCGCATGCCGACGGTGACCTCACGGTACTTGTAGCCGGTCGACATGTCGTTGTGGTATTCGATCTTGTGCGGCCAGCGGGCAAGGATCTTCTCGCACACGCCGGTCTGCTCGATCACCTGGTGCGGCGTGAGACCGCAGGCGGGGTCGTAGGGCATGTCGCCCGTCAGGTACTCCCAGTCGTTGGCCTTGAGGTCGTACATGACCAGGCCGCCCATCTCGCCGATGTAGGAGTTGAGGCCGAGCACGCGGGCGTCCTCATGGATCATGGTGCGATTGCGACCCGAGGTGGGGACCACCTGGATGCCGGCACGAGCGAGCGCGACAACCGCCTCGACGAGCTTGGTCGAGGGATTGCCGTCGTTATCGCGCAGTACACACGAGCCGGGGGCGAGCATCGTGGCGTCCAGATCGGTAAAGACATACTTGACCTTGGCAAGACGCTCGCGCACCTCGCCCGAAAGCTCGGCAACGGTCGGCAGGATGTTGTGGGACATGGTCACTCCGTTTACATAGAAGGGGCTGGTCTAGGCGTCGTACGCCGAAAGGGTGCGCTTGAGAATCGAACCGTCGCGCTCACAAGGCTCGGGTCCGTTCTTGCGCAGCATACACTCTTCCTCGCCCTTACCGGTCACGATGACCACGGCAGGACGGACAGTTTCGCGCACGGCAGTCTCGATAGCGGCAACGCGATCAGTCACGATTTGCCAGTTATCATTTCCCTGCGCTTGAACGTTGCGCGCGATCTCGGCGCAGATGTCCTCGACATCCTCGGGGCCGGGGTCATCCTCGGTAATCACGATTCGGTCGGCATACTTGCCAGCGGCGATGCCCATCGTGGTGCGTCGATCGACACCCTTACCGCCCGTAGCGCCAAATACAACCGCCAGCTCGCGCTCGGGATAGTTCTCGCGCAAGTCGCGCAGGAGTGTCTCGAGGCTCATGCCGTTATGTGCAAAATCGACGATGCCCAGGATTTTGCCCGATACGGACGGATAGAGCTCCATACGACCGGGAACGAAGACGCCCTCAAAGCCATGGACGATACCCTCTTCGGGAATGCCCAGGGCCTCGGCGCAGGCAATAGCGGCAAGCGCGTTGGACACATTGAACTTAACCGGCGTGGGAATCACAATGTCACGCGTAAAACGGGGCGTGCGCACCGTTGCCACCACGCCGCAGTCGCCATTGCGAATCGCCAGCGCAAGCACGTCGCACGCTCGTCGGTCAGGGAGAACGTCACCGTACGTTCGCAACGAGATGCCGCCTCGAGCACGCGATCGACCTTATCCATATCGAGATTGACCACGGCAAAACGGCTCTGCGAGAAGATTTTGAGCTTGCTGGCAAAGTAATCCTCGAGCGTCGGATGCTCAATCGGCGAAATGTGATCCTCGCCGATATTGGTAAAGGCGCCGACTTCAAAGTCAATCTTGCCCGTACGCTCGTATTTGAGGCCCTGACTCGATGCCTCCATAACCAGCCACGGGGCACCCGCCTCCGCAGCATGTGCGATGCGAGACTGCAGCAGGAAGGATTCGGGGGTCGTCAGCTTGGAAGGGCCCGTCTCGATGCCGTCGTCGAACTCAATGCCCGTATTAAGAGCGGTCGATGACAGCCCGTAAGCTTGGCCTCGTTGGCGAGGATGCCGCGCAGATAAAAGCTGCAGGTCGACTTGCCCTTGGTGCCTGTAAAGGCGCAGACCTTCACCTTACCCGACGGGTGCCCATAAAAGGCATCTGCACCACGGCGAGCGTGCGACGAATATCGCTCACAATCACCGCGGGAAGATCAACATCGTAATCGACCTCGGAAACGTAGGCCACGGCGCCATCGGCGATTGCCGAAAGCAGGTACTCGCGCTTAAACGCACGGCCTTTGCAGACAAACAACGTGCCCGGACGCACCTGGCGCGAGCCATCAGTCGCAAACTCAATGCGCTGGTCGCACGAAGCGCTCGGTCTGGAAACAACAAGGTCATCTTCCTCGAGCAACTCTATATAGCGCATCAGAGTTAGCTTCTCTTGTGTCGGACTCGACATACAAAGACCTCTCTCGCTAAATTCAGCCTTAAAGGGCAGAAGACGTCCCGCGGCAGAAACGATGAAACATTCTGTATTATCAACCATCCTAATATGCCACCTGACCTTGCGCGCATCACGGCCTTCTAAAAAATTGCATGGACTGTGCCGTGGTCTAATAAATGGCAACAGTGTTCACCCCGTGTAAAACCAAGGAAATCTGGGTGCTGTTCTTTAACATAGCGTTCGCAACCACGTCCCGCCGCTTCGCCTGAAGATCGGGACGTGGTTTTTTCGGTTCGCTCGGCGCTTATGCCCTATCACGAAACAAAAGATTGGCATGATAGTAAAGATTATTTGACATCAGCTGCCGCAATCCTTGCGGCAGTACACCTGAGCCGTCAGCAGAAAGGATCTTGCATGTGCGGTTTTGTCGGTTTACCGGTACAGATGAACAGAGTGAGCTGGTTCTCACGGCCATGATGAATCGCATCATCACCGTGGTCCCGATATGGGCGGCCAGCATATCGTCGACAACGTTGCCCTTGGTTTTCGTCGTCTTTCGATTCTCGATCTTTCCGAAGCTGGAGCCCAGCCCATGTCGAGCGACGACGGCAAGGTCACGATTGTCTTCAACGGAGAGATCTACAACTTCCAGGAGCTTCGCGCCGAGCTGGAGGCGGCCGGCTACGCCTTCCACTGCAACGCTGATACCGAAGTCCTGGTACACGGTTACGAGGAGTGGGGCGAGGACCTGGTCAACCGTCTGCGCGGCATGTACGCGTTCGTGATTCACGACCAGAACAAGAACAAACTCTTTGGTGCTCGTGACATCTTTGGTATCAAGCCGTTCTATTACTACCAGGCATCCGATGGCTCGCTGCTGTTTGGCTCCGAGATCAAGAGCTTCCTGGACCATCCCAAGTTTGAGAAGGCTGTCAACCACGACGCGCTGCGTCCCTACCTGACGCTGCAATTCCCCGCCACGGAGGAGACCTTCTTTAAGGGCGTGTTCAAGCTTGCCCCGGCGCATTGCTTTACGTATGACCTGACGACCAACACCATGGACATCAAGCGTTACTGGAGCTGTGACTTCACCGACGACAACTCCAAGACCTTCGAGGAGTACGTGGACGAGTGCGACAAGGTCGTGCACGAAAGCGTCGCTGCGCACCGAATCGCCGATGTTAAGGTGGGCTCGTTCCTTTCTGGCGGTGTGGACTCCAGCTACATTGCCGCCTGTCTCATGCCCGACACCACGTATTCTGTCGGCTTCGATTACAAGAACTTCAACGAGACCAACTACGCCGCCGAGCTTTCCGACAAGCTGGGCATCAAGAACGTGCGCAAGATGATTACCGCCGACGAGTTCTTTGATGCACTGCCCGATATCCAGTACCACATGGACGAGCCGCAATCGAACCTGTCCAGCGTGCCGCTGTACTATCTGGCGCAGATGGCTTCCAAGGAGGTCACCGTCGTCCTTTCGGGCGAGGGTGCCGACGAACTGTTTGCCGGCTATGAGTGGTACGAGGACACCCCCGAGATGCGCACCTTTAAGAAGCGCGTGCCGCTCGGCGTACGTCGCGCCCTGGGCTCACTCGTTCAGCATCTCCCCTACTTTAAGGGCCACAACTTCCTGACGAAATGCGCCGAGGTTCCCGAGCGCTGGTATGTGGGTCAGGCAAAGGTGTTCGATCCCTCCGAGGTCGACGAGGTGCTCAAGCCCGCTTATGACACCGGCAAGAACGCCGCCGAGATGTGCGCCGAGTACTACAAGCAGGTTCCCAACTGCTGCGAGCTTTCCAAGAAACAGTATCTGGATATGAACATGTGGCTGCCGGGCGACATTCTGCTCAAGGCCGACAAATGTGCATGGCGCATTCTCTGGAGCTTCGCGTCCCGTTCCTGGACAAGAAGGTCATGGAGTTTGCCGAGCACATCCCCGCCAACTACCGTGTTAACGAAGAAGGCTGCAAGCTCGTCCTGCGTCACGCCGCCAACCGCACGCTGCCCGACGAGTGGGCAACGCGCAAGAAGGTGGGCTTCCCTGTACCGGTCAAGTTCTGGCTGCGCGAGCAAAAGTATTACGACTACGTAAAGGAATACTTCACCGCGCCGTGGGCTGCTGATTTCTTTGACACCGATGCGCTCATGAAACTGCTCGACGATCACTTTAAGGGTCGCGTGCTCAACCAGCGCAAGATCTATACCACGCTGACGTTCCTCATTTGGTACAAGCGCTTCTTTATCGACGAGGACAAGGGCGCTAAAGTCGCCGCTTAGTTTTCGTTATGAATTAGCGGTGAACAGCGCAGGGTTTCCGCTATACTCAATCCCTGCGGGCGATTGGCGCAACGGTTAGCGCAGGTGCTTTACACGCACAAGGCTGGGGGTTCGAATCCCTCATCGCCCACCATTGAATTGTTAGGCCTCCAGTGATGGAGGCCTTTCTTTTTGCACACGGCCTATCCCAGCATGGTAAATCGATAGCAAAACGGGCTCCAGTTCGCCCAATCGTGTGCCAAACGGCACGTGACGGTCTGGAGCCGCTTCAAATTGCTATGCCTAATAGCGCTAAGCCAAAACACCCGCCAGGATCTCGATCAGGTTGTCCACGTCGGCCTCTTCGCACACGAGCGGCGGAAGGAAGCGCAGCGTATGTGCGCCTGTAGCGTTGATCACGGCACCAGCCCCCAATGCACGGGCTACAACGTCGTGTGCATCACCCGCGGCATCGTCCAGATCGCAGCCGAGCATCAGGCCGCGACCACGCACCTCTACCACATGCGGAAGCTTAGCCAGCGTCTGCTCCATATAAGCACCCACCTTGGCAGCATGCTCGGCAAAATCGCCGCGCACAAGCACGGAGAGCGTCGCAGCACACGCCGCAATGGCCAAGCAGCTACCACCGAAGGTCGAACCATGATCGCCGGGCTTAAAGACGTCGGCGATCTCCTTCTTTGCCACGACGGCACCCATGGGCACGCCATCAGCAATGCCCTTGGCAAGGCTCATGATGTCGGGCTCCACGCCATAGGTCTGGAACGCAAACGGCTTGCCGGAGCGGAAGATGCCGCACTGGACCTCGTCGGCGATAAGCACGGCGCCCACTTCGTGTGCCAGGTCGCGCGCCGTAGCCATAAACTCCTCGGTCATGGGATGCACACCGCTCTCACCCTGGATCGGCTCGAGCATCACGGCACAAATTTCGCTCCCCAGCTGCTTAAAGATCGCACGCAGCTCATCCACATCGTTGGGCGTGCAGGCCACAAAGCCACCCGGCAGCGGCGGAAGCTGTCCTGCAGCCAATCCTGCATGGTGGCGGCAATGGTCTCGAGCGTACGGCCATGGAAGCCGCCGCGCATGCACACGATGGTGTTGCCGCCATTACCGGCACGCTTGGCGTACAGGCGCGCGAGCTTCATCGAGCCTCGTTGGCCTCGGCGCCAGAGTTGGCAAAGAAGGTCTCCCAAACCTGCTCATCCGCAGCCGGGGCACCAAGAGCAGCTGCCGTGGTCTCATCGCCGGCGGCAATGGCATCGGCAAGCACGCGCGCACCATCTACGTCGTCGTTAGCAAGCTTGGACAGCAGCGCCGCGACCTGTCCGCGCTGCTCAATGTAGAAGTAATTGGAGACATGCATGAGCTTTTTGGTCTGTGCCTCGAGCGCCGAGAGCACAGCCGGGTCGCCATGACCTAGGCTGCACACGCCGATGCCGGCAAGAAAGTCGAGGTACTCACGGCCATCGTCGCCGGTGAGCTTCATGCCGTGACCCTCGACAAACTCGACCGGAGAGCGGCCAAAGGTATGCATAACGTAATGGGATTCAAGCGATTGCTGAGCTGCAAGTGACATGGGATGCCTTTCGTTGAGCGCCGGACGGCGCAGGCCTATGGGTGTAGGAATGGGGCGGCTGAGGGTCAGCTAGACCGTCTGAAGCTTCTCGACCTCGTCAAGATTCTCGGTCAGACGCGCAGCAAACGTCGAAAGCGGATGCGGATGCGTATCGAACTCGTAAGCCGTCTCGGTGGAATGGATCACGGTACCGACGCCGGCATCGGTCAGCAGCTCCAGCAGCAGCGAATGCGGCGTGGTGCCGTTGATGATGTGAACGCGAAATACGCCGCCGGCAAGCGCATCGACGGCCGCGCGCAGCTTGGGAATCATGCCCTTATCGACCTCGCCGCCGTAGAGCATTTCGTTAACCTCGTCGAGTGTTAGGTTGGAGATGAGTGAGTCTTTATCGCTAAAGTCCTTGTACAGGCCGTCGACGTCGGTCAAAAAGATCGCCTTGTGCGCGTGGAGCGCTGCCGCAACGGCACCGGCGGCGGTATCGGCGTTGATGTTGAAGAAACCGCCGTCCTCCCCCGCCGCGACGGTAGCGATAACGGGGATGTACTCGCTATCGAGTAAGCGCTCGATATAGTCGGTGTTAACGTGCGTCACTTTGCCCACGCGACCGAGCTCGGGGTCGAGCGGCTCGGCGATGAGCGTGCCAGCATCGCTGCCCGACACGCCCACGGCCAGGTTGCCGTGGTGGTTGATGGCGGCAACCAGCTCCTGGTTAACCTTGCCGCCCAGCACCTCGCGCACGATATCCATAGTCGCCGGCGTGGTCACGCGCTGGCCGTTCTTAAACTCGACGGGGATGTCGTAGTGGCTCAGCGCCTCGTTGATGGCCTTGCCGCCACCGTGCACGATAACAGGGCGCATGCCGATGATCTTGAGCAGCACGATGTCGCTCATCACGTCGCGGCGCAGCTGCTCATCAACCATGGCGCTCCGCCATATTTGATAACAACCGTCTTACCGGTCAGGTTCTTAATCCACGGCAGCGCTTCGAACAGCAGCTGCGCGGTTGCTTCGTTGGATTCGTTCGAACGACAATCGCGTGCGAATTTCATAATCTGCCTCGTCTTTCGTATCGTTATCGCGCCGTGCTCCGCTGTCCGCAATCGCGGCAAGATGCGCAGCGTGCCTGGAATCTAGGAACGGTAGTCGCCGTTAATGGAGATGTACTCATGCGTGAGGTCGCAGGTCCACACGGTCGTTGCCGCGTCGCCTGCGCCCAGGTCGGCCGAGATCACGATCTCGGGCGCCTCGAAACGTCGTAGAGCCTCGTCCTCGTCAAAGGGAACAGTCAGACCATCGCGACAGACAGGCATGCCCATCATGTCGATGGAAACGTCTTCCTGATTAAACTTCACGCCGCACTTGCCAAGCGCCATAGCAACGCGGCCCCAGTTGCAGTCGTGGCCGGCGATGCAGGTCTTAACGAGCGGCGAGTTGGCAACGGCACGGGCGGCGATATCGGCCTCCTCGTCGTTCACGGCGCCGGTAACGTTGACCGTAACAAGCTTAGATGCGCCCTCACCATCGGCGGCGATATTGCGCGCCAGGCTCTCGCACACCTCGTGCACGGCAAATGCCAACTCGTCAAAGGCATCGGAGCCCTCGACGATAGGCTCGGCATCTGCGGCAGCGGCGCCGGAGGCAAGCATGATGCAGGTGTCGTTGGTCGAGGTGTCGGAATCGACCGTTACCTTGTTAAAGGTCTGCTTGACGGTCGAGAGCAGCAGGGCATGAAGTGCCGCAGGCTCGACGGGGGCATCGGTGGTGATAACTGCGATCATGGTGGCCATGTTGGGCATGATCATACCCGAGCCCTTGCACATTCCGCCTACCGTATAGACATTGCCCGCATGACCCGCAGCCTCACTGACGTAGGATACGGCGTACTCCTTGGAGTGCGTGTCGGTCGTCATGATGGCGCGAGCGGCATCGGCGCCACCGTGGGCGGAGAGCGCCTCGTAGGCAGCAGGAATGGCGGTCTCAAACGTGTCGATCGACAGAATCTGGCCAATCACACCCGTGGAGGCAACCAGAATCTGCTGGGGCTCGCAGCCGATGACCTGCGAGGCGATGTTGCACGTCTCGCGCGCGCAGGCAAGGCCCGTCTCGCCCGTGGCGGCATTCGCGTTGCCGGAGTTGATTGAACGCCGGCGATGATGCCATAGCCCTTGCCCACACCGCCCAGGTTGGCGCGGCTCACCTGCACAGGCGCTGCGCAAAAGCGATTGGTCGTAAACACGCCGGCACCGGGACAGGGTTTATCGGGCACGACGAGCGCGTAATCCAAGCGCTCGGGATTCTTGCGAAAACCCGCATGAATACCCGCGGCCTTAAAGCCGGCCGCTACCGTAATGCCACCCTCGACGGCACGAATCTTGATATCGAACTGCTCTGTATTCATCGTCCTTACGACTCCTTATATCAAACAAAAAACGGACATCGGTTGGTGCGCCATGCCAGTCGTGATCATGAGACCAGCTTAAGAGTGGCGCCCCACTCGATGCCCGACTACCAAATCGTTAACAATCGAATGTGCTACACCGGGCACGCCACTGTGGGCAAGCCTCGTCGCTCGTCAAAGCCAAAGACGATATTGGCGCATTGGACTGCTTGGCCCGCAGCGCCCTTGCACAGATTGTCGATGGCGCCCGTCGCCACCAGCACGCCCGCGCGCTTGTTGAGCGCGAGGCCAATCTGGGCGGCGTTGGTGCCGACGACCGAAGCCGTCTTGGGCTGCTGGCCGGCGTCGAGCACGCGCACAAAGGTGCGTCCAGCGTAGAACTGCTTGTAATAGTCGACAACATCCTCAAGAGCCAACGTGTCGAGAGCCTGCGGCGCGAGCGGCAGCGTCACCGTGGAGAGCAGACCACGCTTGAGCGGTGCCAGGTGCGGGGTGAAGACGATGCGGTCGACCAGGCCAAGAATCTGCTCGATTTCGGGCGTGTGGCGATGCTTGCCCACGCCGTATGCTTCCAAATTCTCGTCGGCGCTGCAAAAATGCGTACGAGCGTTGCAGGACTTGCCGGCACCCGTCACACCGCTGATGGCATCGACAATCACGGGGCCGTTCTCGGCCACCCAGCCCGCGCGCACGGCGGGCGCGGCGGCAAGGCTCGTTGCGGTGGGATAGCAACCGGCGCAGGCGACCAGCACGGGTTTGCCGTCGGCATGGTCGGATGCGGCGGTCTCCAAGTCCTGGCAGAACAACTCGGGCAGACCGAAGGCACGGGTCTTGAGCAGCTCGGGGCTCGTATGCTCGGCGGCATACCAAGCCTCAAAACGGACGCGTCGTTCAGACGGTAGTCGGCCGAAAGATCAAAGCAGGAGACGCCCGATGCAAGCAGCGCGGGCACCTGTGCCATGGCAGCCGTGTGCGGCACGGCCAAAAAGACCGCGTCGCAGTTCTTGAGCTCAGGGGCATCATGCGTCGTAAAGACAAGATCGCTTACGCCGGTGAAGCTCGGGTGCACCGCAGACAACGGCTGGCCGGCATCGGCGTTGGACGTAATGGCAGCAAGTTCAAACTCGGGATGACCGAGGACGAGGCGAATGAGCTCGGCTCCGGCATATCCAGCCGCGCCGACGATTCCAACCTTCAAAGACATATCAGACTCCTTGTCTGCGATTTATGCACCGATGCGCATTTCGCAGCGGTCGTTATGAAGTGAGTTGAAACTTTAGCACCAAAAGATGCATTAATACGTAAATGGCTTGCATATTCATGCATTGAAACATTCCCGACACATTCGCTTGAAGGAATTGACAAATGGAGCGGGCCCCGTATTGACCGGCGCTCCTAACGGCGCCGGGCAATACGGCCGCCCATGCGAAAACCAAGTTGTTAGGATGAGCCAGCTGGCTAGAGCTCGACCGGCACCCATTCGTCGTGATTGCAGATAAAAGCCTCGGGATCCTCGACGCTAAAGAAGACGAGCGTGGGGTCGTTAGGCCCCTCATAGTGCTCGCCCAGGCGCTCTAGATGCTTCCACCCAGCTTCGCGCATTTCGCCTAAAGCCCGGTCATCCAAGCCGGCACGCCCGCGCAAGATGAGCCAGCCATGGCCCGGCCACCAACTCGTGGCCTCAAAGCGCTGGTTTTGCAGCAGCTCTTGCCACACATCTTTGGTGCGCGCTGTTACAAACCACAGCTTGCCATCCTGGATCTGCGCAAACGAAAACGGACGCACATGAGGCTGTCCGTCAACGCTCGTCGCCAAATACCATGCCGGCACCGACGTCAGATACTCCAACACCGTATTCAATCCGTCCATGTGTCCTCCTGGCGCTAGCTAATTCGGAACGGGTAGTTAATTTGAGACGCTCTAGAGCTCCAGGCGCTCCTCGCTGCCGTCGATATCACAGAAGCGCGCGGCAATGTTGCGGACCGAAAAGAAAGCAAGGCGGCCGTCGTTGGCACTCTCGTGTTCCTCGCCGATGCCCACCATGTGCTTAAAACCCGCTTGACGCACCTTGTCGCTCGCAACCGCGTCGTCCTCAAGTGCGGCCTCGCCGGTCAACACGATCCAACATTCCCCCGGCTTCCAGCCCGAGAGCTCAAACTTGGGATTCGCACTCAGCTCCGCCCACACATCCTTGTCGCGCGACGTGCAAAACCACAGCTTACCGTCATCGACCATGGCAAACGAAAACGGCCTCACGCGAGGCTGATGCCCGTCGGTCACATCGGTCGTGGCAGATACCACGCCGGAATGCGCCTGAGATACGAACAGGCGCGCTCAAGCTGAGCCGTGCGGTCGTTGTCGGTCATAGGGACCCCTTTCTTGCGCTCGAATCGCGCCTAAACAAGTTGAAGGTTGACGACGATGACACACGCAAACAGCAGCATCGTCACAACCGCAGCCAGCGCATCCCCGCGGCGAAATGCAAGCGCATGCAGACGCGTGCGGCCCTGCTCGCCGTGATAGCAGCGTGCATCCATGGCGGCAGACAACGTCTCGGCATGACGGAACACGCCCGTGAACAGTGGAATCGCCACACTGCCGAGCATACGCACGCCGCCGAGCGGGCCACCCGTTACGCGTGCACCGCGGCTTGCCTGCGCGTCCGCCGTCTGCTTCATCTCGGTGGCAAACTGCGGCATAAAGCGCAACGCGATGCCCATGATCATGCCGAGCTCATGCGCAGGGAGCCCCACGCGCGCAAACGGTGCGAGCAGACGCTCAAAGCCCGCGGTGAGGTCGAGCGTAGGCGTGGTGAGCGTAATGGCGCTCATGCCGGCCATCATCAGGTCAGGCGACACGCCATAAAGGCGGCAGAACGCAGTGAGCCTCGCTTATCTGCAGAAAGCCGAGCTGCCACAGGATGCGCCCACTCTGATCGGTAAACAAGTTGAGCACCGCGACCACGACGACGATTGCCAGCAGCGGCGCCATCGACGACAGAACGCGACGAGCCGGCACCCGGGACACGGCATAGATCAGCACGACGAAAATTGCGACAGGAGCCAGTCCGCGGAAGCCGCCGACGGTCAGCGTCGTGATTAAAACACAAAGCCAGGAGCAGCTTGGTGCGCGGATCCAGGCGATGGATCGCACTATCGCCGGGATAGTAGCTGCCAAACGAAAACGCCTCCATTAGCAGCCCTCCTCTCGCGCGACCGTCTTGGATTTAGCAATGTCCGCGACGTTAGAAGGACCGTCTGAGCGACCGATCAGCAAATCTGCCAGCTCGTCGGCCAGCGACTCAACCGTATAGAGCCCGCTGCAACGCAGCGGCACGCCCGCCTCCGCGAGCGCAACGCCATGCGCTGGGCGGCGGGAACGCCCAAGCCGATCGACTTGAGCTCATCGGCATGTGCAAACACCTGCGCGGGGGTTCCCTCGGCAAACACCGCACCTTCGTTCATCACGACGATGCGTCGCAGCAGTTGGCCAGG
>ENA-OQHP01000210-OQHP01000210.1-human-gut-metagenome-genome-assembly--contig:-NODE-210-length-19832-cov-2.952550_pt1 | contig 19832 bp, 23 predicted proteins | sample MGYA00242563_ERZ504717 | MGnify/ENA primary metagenome ERZ504717 (study PRJEB26092, sample SAMD00036212) | human gut metagenome | host: Homo sapiens | study: EMG produced TPA metagenomics assembly of... | reverse complement strand
TGGCCAACCCGACAGACCTCCGTATTTTCTCCATCGCCTCGGCATTGGAAGAAGGATACAGCATTGAACGCATCCACGAACTGACCAAAATCGACCCGTGGTTCCTGGGTAAGTTGAAAAACATCGTTGACTATAAGGCCAAACTTTCGACTTATAATAAGATTGAGGATCTGCCCGAAGATGTGCTTCGCCAAGCTAAAGTATTAGGCTTCTCCGACTTCCAGATTGCACGCTTCGTATTGAAAGCCAGTGGCAATATGGAAAAGGAGAACTTGGCTGTACGCGCCCGTCGTAAAGCTTTGAATATCCTTCCGGCTGTCAAGCGTATCAATACCGTCGCATCTGAACATCCCGAATTGACCAATTACCTGTATATGACATACGCTACTACGGGTTATGACGTCAATTATTATAAAAATGAAAAATCGGTAGTTGTATTAGGTTCAGGCGCTTACCGCATCGGTTCATCCGTGGAATTCGACTGGTGCTCTGTAAATGCTGTCCAAACCGCACGCAAGTTGGTTACAAATCCATCATGATTAACTATAACCCCGAAACAGTTTCTACCGACTATGATATGTGCGACCGTCTGTATTTTGACGAACTTTCATTTGAACGTGTACTTGACGTGATTGATCTGGAGCAGCCGGGTGGTGTCATTGTATCGGTAGGTGGACAAATACCTAATAACCTGGCGATGAAGCTTCACCGTCAGTCGGTACCTGTATTGGGAACTTCTCCGCTTTCTATCGACCGTGCGGAAAACCGTCATAAATTCTCGGCCATGCTTGACCAACTGGGTATTGACCAACCGGCATGGAAAGAATTGACCAGCCTGGAAGACATGGAAGAATTTGTAAACAAAGTAGGTTACCCGGTATTGGTCCGTCCTTCCTATGTGCTCTCTGGCGCTGCATGAACGTATGCTATAACGAAGATGAACTGAAGGAATTCTTGCAGATGGCTAAAGAAGTTTCTAAAGAATATCCGGTAGTCGTATCCCAATTCATGCAAGATACTAAAGAAATAGAATTCGACGCTGTAGCCCAAAACGGTGAAGTAGTGGAATATGCCATCTCCGAACACATTGAATATGCAGGTGTCCATTCAGGTGATGCCACATTAGTATTCCCGGCTCAGAAGATTTATTTCGAAACAGCACGCCGTATCAAGAAAATTGGTCGCCGTATCGCTAAAGAATTAAACATTTCCGGTCCGTTCAACATGCAGTTCCTGGCTAAGAACAATGAAGTGAAAGTGATTGAATGCAACCTGCGCGCATCACGTTCATTCCCGTTTGTTTCCAAAGTATTGAAACGCAACTTCATTGAAACCGCAACCCGCATCATGTTGGGTGCTCCATACAGCCAACCGGACAAGTCGGCATTCGATATTGACTGGATCGGTGTGAAAGCTTCCCAGTTCTCTTTCTCCCGTCTGCACAAGGCAGACCCTGTATTGGGCGTAGATATGTCTTCAACAGGTGAAGTGGGTTGTATCGGTGATGACTTCCATGAAGCTTTGCTGAACTCTATGATTGCTGTCGGTTTCAAGATTCCTACAAAATCTGTCATGTTCTCGTCAGGTGCCACCAAATCCAAAGTAGATTTGCTGGAAGCAAGCCGTATGCTGGCAGAAAAAGGATATGAGATCTATGCAACTGCCGGAACCGCAACTTCTTGAATGCACACGGAGTAAATACCACACCGGTTTACTGGCCGGATGAAAAGCCCGATGCAGAAAACAATGTCATGAAGATGATTGCCGAACATAAATTCGACCTGATAGTCAACATTCCGAAAAACCATACCAAACGTGAGCTGACTAATGGTTACAAAATTCGTCGTGGAGCAATCGACCACAATATTCCTTTGATTACCAACGCCCGTTTGGCAAGTGCTTTCATTGAAGCATTCTGTGAAATGAGTGAAAAGGATATTCAGATAAAGAGCTGGCAAGATTACAAATAATCTTTCTTAGGGATATTCAAAAAGGAGCTGATTCGTTTTTCCTGAATCAGCTCCTTTTTTATCTCCTAACGGGAAAGATCATTAAAACGATAAGTAAAAGTAGCCATCGCATAACGTCCCAATCCCCAAGTCCAAGTTTCTCCCTGTCCGGTATCATTCATCCAACGATTGACAAAATCCCGTTGTTGCAGAATATCAACAACCTGAAATTTAAGCAACCCTTTTTTCCCTTTCAGAAAACTGTAAGTCAGCTCACCGTTCCAAAGCCACTGCGTCGTATTGGAGGCCTCATCCTTATATCCCCTGCGATTCATACTTCTCACAACGGTATAAAGATTCAAGTTGAGAGGTAACTTCAGTCGACACTCCGCACCATAATAAAAATCATACGTCCTGTAATCCGAATTGTTTGTATAACTGTTATCGGCTTGCTGATAAGTGATTGCTCCATTTATCTTAAACTCATGCTCTTCCAATTTATAGGCAAACTCCACATCCTGCATCAAGGAAAGCATTTGGGAGGTGTTACGATCATTCTCATTGGCTTCTCCCATTATCTGCACATACGAAACCCTCCGGTTATAATTTGCATTGGTAGCAAGACGAGCGAAAATTTTCTTGAATAATTTATTCGTATAATATATATTCCCGCCAATGCCCCAATTACCATTTATATTCTCGGGCCGACTGGTATATACCCCACTCTTCTCATCATAGGTTCTTTTCCGGCTTATATCATTTATCGTATTATTATATCTCAAACCACAATATAACATTTCCTGCTTTTCCATATTTCCTCCTCTGTAATTCACAGATATACTTTGCCCGAAAGCGGGTTTCAGCCCCGGATTCCCCATTGTTATGTTCAGAGGATTAGTATAATCGGGCACAGAACAACAAATCATAAATGGAAGGCTGCCGGGTGTATCCGCTATAATACACACTCATATTATGGTTATTGCCCAAATCATAATCAAAATGCAGTTCGGGCACTATGTTCAACACGGTAATGGTCGTATCTATCTTCACTTTTCCCCTGTTGCTTTTCGTCGTAGACTTCTGAGGCGACAGCCCAAACCGGATATTCAACCTCACTTTTCTCCAATTAAGTGTGGTGCGCAGTCCGAATTCATTGGAATGAAGATCATTACGAGTATAATCACTTAAACTATCCACCCTTCCTGCCTCATAACCAGATGGAAGACTTCCCCACAAAGCATCCTCATCCAAATTGTACGTAACCGCATTATTACTCTGCCGTTGATACTCATGCCGATAATAAACCTGAAGCATTTGTTTTCCTATTGGCTCCGTATAGCTGACCTCCCCCGCCAATAATAAATTTCTGGCAGGTGACTCCCGGTATTGATTTCTATATAAAACCGAATCTGCCCCCAGGTCATTCTTCAATTGATAATAAGTAATAGACGATTGCTGATAATTACCACTCGCCTGATTACTATAATCATTTCTTAACTCTATGGAGAGTTTCCGGCCGATATCATTCAAATTATGAGTGAGCAAAAGATTATTGCCTATCATCAGATTGTTCGTCTTATTTTGAGAATTTCCCGTATTTTTATTTATCCTGAACTCAGGAGGAATCATTGCATCGTCCCTCCAAGGCTCTGAAACATAGTCCAAAGGATTGGTACTGAAAGTCGCCGAAATATTTTCTGATACCGAATTTAACCGGCTATGATTGATGTTATGCCTGAAATTAATTTCCGTCCGGTCACTCAAACTTCCCGTCAGATATATATTCTCCCAAAAAGAACGATTCCTACCCGTACTCAAGCCATTATTATAGGCATATTGGCTACCGTTAGGCAGATATTCTTCTGACTGGCTTCGCGATTCATCCGCGCTTTATTATTATTATATGAAGCACTGACATTGAAGGTTGAGCTTCTTTATTTCCGTTCCCAAGCTAAAACCAATATCCTTCATTTGAGCAGGATTATCGGCCATATCACTGATAAAATTACCATATCTGGGGAGTTTTCCTAAATCACCATACAAGGACATCCGCCATTTTCCGACAAATTTATTCAAACTCATTTTCACTCCATACATATCCCCCGAACCTTTCAAAGCTGAAACGTCCCCCATTAATCCATCTGTCAAATCCTTCTTGGTCTTCACATCCATCACCGTTTTCTTCTTACCGTCTGACACCCCTGTCATTTGCTCTTTATCCGACTGCTGCTCGTATACCTTTACCTCTTTCAAAGCATCTACCGGCATATTGTTCAAAGCAACTTTGCTATCTGCAAAAAACTCCTTTCCATTTAATAAGATCTGAGTGATTTCCTTTCCATGAAAATTCATCTTGCCGGATTTCTCGTCTAATTCCAATCCGGGAAGCTGCCTCACCAAATCCTGCAGAACAGCTCCTTCCGATGTCTTAAAGGCTCCGGTATTATATACTAATGTATCTCCGGACATCTTCATTTTCTGCAGTTCGGCCTTTATAACCGTTTCATCCAATACAATACTGGAAGGTTCATCATCAGAGCACCTCCATAAACTTCTTTCCGATAAGCAGGAATATTCACTTTTTTTTCAATGGTTTCATATCCTAAAAAAGAAGCCCTTATTAAATAATTACCGGGATTCATAGGGTACAAACGGAAAACACCCTTCTTATCGCTCACCGTACCTTCTATAAAACTCGTATCAGGCAAAGAATAAGTTGGATATTTACATCCGGCAAAGGATCGGGATAAGGGCGTTCTCCCTGTTCTCTGACAGAACCCGTCAAATGATAAGCTTTTTCTTTTCTTGCTTTATCTGAATCAAGCTTTTCCTGTCCACTAACCGGGAGAACAAAAGACAATATAATAAACAACGAGAACAGTTTAGTCATCTTGAAATATCAACAGGGTCCTATTTCAATGCTTCCGCAATGGCATTCATCAGATATCCAAATTCTTCTTTCTCATACCCGATGGAAGTATAAACGGCTTCTCCTTCTTTATTGAAAAGATAGGCGCGAGGAATTGACTTTTCAGCAAATAAAGAGAACACCTCACGTTTAGGATCGGGATATAACGGGAAAGTGAATTTCTTCCGTTCATTATAAGCCTCAACTGTTCATCCGTATGCTCACGACCAATTACTAATAATACGAAGTCCTTGTTATCTTTATATTCAGGCCACAAAGTCTTCTCTATTTCAGCCAGTTCCAGCTGACATGGCCCGCACCAAGTGGCAAATAAGCTCACCAAAACGACCTTACCTTTCAATTCAGCCGAAGAAACATCTCCATATACCGCAGATTTTAGATGAAAATCAGGTAATTTATCTCCTTTTTTCAATTCTTGAGCATTTACGGCAAATACCATGCAAAGCATCATGAACAATAATCCTAACTTTTTCATTTTCATAGTTCTCAATATTTAATTATGGAATAACAAAGACAAATATATCTGTTTTTCTTATATTTGCCGCCAGAAAATATTATTTTTTAGCCTATGATGACTTTTATTTCATGTGCCAAAACAATGACCGGACGGAGCAAAATACAAACTCCTGTTACCAGCACACCACAATTCCAAACCGAAGCAATACAGAATGCACTTGATATGTCCCAATTCTCTGCTGAAGAACTGGAACGACTTTACGTGTGAACAGCAAAATAGCAGCGGAGAACTATATGCGATTTCAAGATTTCTGTTCGGACTCTCCCTCGCTTAGCTGCCTTACTGGCTTATACCGGTATAGTATATAAACGTATCCATCCACAGGACTTACTCCTGAAGATTTTCAATATGCACAGGATCACTTGCGGATCACTTCTTTTCTTTACGGATTACTCCGCCCGTTAGACCAGATCAAGAATTACAGAATGGAAGGAGATATCAAACTGCCCGAACGTGGAGGAATATCCATGTTTGACTATTGGAAGCCGATTCTGACCGACACCTTTATCAAAGAAATTAAAGCAAGAGGAGGAATACTAATCAATCTGGCAAGTGGGGAGATGAAAGATTTATTCGACTGGAAACGCGTGGAGCAGGAAGTACAAGTGATCACGCCGGAATTTCAGGTATGGAAAAAAGGGAAATTAACCACCGTTGTGGTTTATGCAAAAATGTGCCGTGGAGAATTGACACGCTTCATCATTAAAAACCGGATAGAGAATCCTGGGGATTTAAAAGGATTCAAATGGGAAGGATTCAGTTTTGATGCCGGACACAGCACAGATACCCACTATCTTTTTAGCCTTCTTTCATAAAAAATATTAAATAGTCAACCTACTCAAACTTTTTATCAGCACTCATGTTATTTAGTTGAATTTGGGAAGATAAACCTGGACAATAATTAACTAATAGAAATGAGTATGAAAAAATTAATGTTTTTGCTGGCTGCGGCCAGTTTAAGTTCTGTAGCGTTTGCGCAACAGAAAAGCAATTCACAAAACGTCCTTGTAGGCGAGAGTGTAGATGTAATGGAGGTACCTGTGGATAAGTACAAGGTAGAGACCAATCACTTCTTCGATAATTGGTTCTTCTCTGTTGGTGGAGGTGCACAAGTACTGTTCGGCGATCAGTCCGATCTTGGTAAATTCAAGAAACGTATTGCTCCCGCTCTTCAAATATCAATCGGCAAATGGTTTACTCCCGGCTTAGGATTACGTTTGCAATATAGTGGTTTGCAGTCGAAGAGTTTTTCCAGTGAACCTTCCGCATATTCCAAACCTCACATGTTAAGCGAAGGATACTATCAGGATAAGTTCAACTACATGAATTTGCATGGTGACATCTTATTTAATGTCAGTAACATGATAGCCGGATATAATGAAGACCGCATATACGACTTCGTGCCATTCGTAGGTTTCGGTTTTGCCCACTCATATGATGCTCCACGTCGTAATTCACTGGCATTCAATTTCGGTATCATCAATACATTCCATCTGGCCAGTGCCTGGGACTTGAATCTGGAACTTTACGGAATGGGTACAGAAAACAAATTTGATGGAAAAACCACCAGTAAAGGCCCTGATTTATGGCAGGTGCTACAGTGGTATCACTTATAAATTTCCACAAAGAGGATTCAAACCTGCTCCGGATGTAGATGCTATCATGGCACTTACCTCTTCACAAATGGATGCCATCAATACCGCTTTGGCTCAACAGATAGAACAAAACCGTCAATTAAAGGCCCAACTTGCCAACCAACCCACTGAAGTGGTTACAGAACAAGTGACAGTGAACCAAATTGCTCCGGCTCCTCAATCTGTATTTTTCCAGATCGGTTCAGCGGTTCTTCCTACCAACTCTACTGTAAATTTGCAACAAATCGCAGATCTGGTAAAAGACAACCCGGGACTAAAATTGAAAGTAACCGGTTATGCTGATAGTGATACAGGTAGCGCTGCATGGAACAAGCAGTTAAGTGAAGACCGTGCCAACAACGTGCTAATGAACTGGTTAAATTGGGTGTCAACAAAAACAATCTGATTATCAGCGGAATGGGTGGTGTCAACACCTTAACTCCTCCGGCATTCAACCGTCGTGTAATTATCGAAGCCCAATAATATACACTGATTTCTGTCAGCAGAAGATAATCATGCCCGCAATTCCTTATAAAAACAGTATTGCGGGCATTTATTTTTTAGATGGAATAGCCCCACTGATCCAGTGCAAACTTCCAATTCTCTTCCACTAACCGGACCGTACGGTCGTCATACTTATACTTATTCTTCTTATATCCCTTCTTTCCGCCTATATATTGGCTGATAGCCGGAGCAGCTGCTTCGAATCCGGGAATAGAAAGAGATTTATAGATATGCTCGGTCATAGCCATTGCATCCGCTTCAAAATCCTCGAACTTCACTTCCATCAAATTCCTTCAGGAATGAATTGTTTATCCGCCTCATATTTATGATACAGCTTGGCATAAATGGAAAGCACATTCTGTTCCAACGCCTCTGGAGAAATATCCTCCAGTTTCAACGGCTGGATTGTATTGGTGAAGAAATTCCTTGTAGATTCGAATACCGTATACGGATTACGCATCAAATAGATGAATTTGGCATTCGGAAACATCTTGACCAACTCTTTTACACGGCCTGTATGAGGCGGATTCTTACTTAAGAATTGTGTTCCGCCTGTATTCCAAAGAGAAATTTTAATAAGTTTGGTGAATATATCCTCAAACACTTTCAATTCCTCATCACTGATATCATTGAATAACAAATATTTATCAGCATATTCCTGTTGGTACTTAGGCAGGAACCAAAGTTATAATAGGTATAGGGCATCATATTGGCCAATGCAAACTCTTCCTCCTGAGGCAAGTCTACAGCCAGTTCCATATTATCCGTCGGACGCTTGTCGGGCATCAGCCAACTCATATTCTTCTTGAAAAAAGGCTGTCCCCACATCATCAGGTGAGGAAACACCGTCTGATAAGTAGTATTATATCCGAAATGTTTGTCACAAGAGAACACATTATGCATAAAGGTAGTCCCGCTACGCCAATGTCCGAGGATAAAGACCGGATCGTGTTCCAAAGGCTTGTCGGCCAACAGTTTCCTGTATCGCTTTTCCTGCAATGGAGCCAAGGTGGAAAGCAAACGGCATACTGCTTTCGTCAAACGGTATTTTCCTCTATATGCCGGATCAATTTCCCTTCCCGCAGTAATCGCCTTGAACGTTTTCCAATCGGCGCCTACCAATGTATTAATCGGCAGCTTGTTGAATTCAAGTAATCCCATTACTTTTCTTTTTTTAATTGTACGCTGTTATTTTTCTATCTTGACTGAAATGCCTTGACGGTCCAATTCTTTCACCACCTTTTCTATGGCTTCATAATGTTCCTCACCAATACCCATAGCTGCCAGATTCAAAGTAGGAACTTCCATGGCATTCAGCATATCTTTGGCTTCCACTCTGTCTATAATCATCCCCACCGCACTGGTGTTATTGGTAATGGGGTCAATCAGAATAAAAGAACCGCAAGCTTTATTCTTTTGATAAGAATCAAAGAAAAGCGGCTTGGCGGTAGTAAATGTCACACGGGCAATCTGATTCAATTGCAAAGGCAGATCCTCCTTTTTCAATTTACCGTTTTCAACAGACAGATGCTCCATCGTATTCACATCCACTTTATACTTAATGCTATCTATACGGGTACGTCCTGTATTGGTGGTATGCTTGATAAAGAAAGATTTGTCAAGGTCCATCGCCTCCTCATCCATCCATACCAACATGGCTTCAAAGTTACGATCTATCACAGGCACATTATCGGCATGCACCAACATATCTCCGCGAGACACGTCAATCTCATCCTCCAAAGTCAATGTCACTGCTTGCGGCGGGAAAGCATACTCTAACTCACCATCATAAGTAACAATACTCTTGATATGAGATTTCTTGCCGGAAGGCAAAGCCATCACCTCATCTCCTTTATGGATGACACCGGAAGCAACCTTTCCACAGAAACCGCGGAAATCCAGATTCGGTCTTAATACATACTGAACCGGGAAACGGAAATCAGTCAGATTATGGTCATTCTCGATGGAAACCGTTTCAAGCAATTCCAATAAAGAAGTACCTTTGTACCATGGCGTACGTTCAGATTTCTGCACCACATTGTCACCGTCAAGTGCCGAAAGAGGAATACAAGTCACATCCGGGATTCCCAATGGCTCTACAAATTTCTTATATTCGGTCACGATTTCGTTGAAACGCTCCTCCGAAAACCCGACAAGGTCCATCTTGTTCACCGCCAGCACCACATGCTTTATTCCCAATAAAGATACCAGAAAAGTATGGCGGCAGGTCTGCGTAATCACACCCAAGCGAGCATCTACCAAGATTATGGCAAGATTGGCAGTAGAACCTCCGGTAATCATATTGCGGGTATATTGTTCATGTCCCGGAGTATCGGCTATGATAAATTTACGGTTGTTCGTTGAAAAATAACGGTAAGCTACATCAATCGTAATACCCTGCTCGCGCTCTGCTTTCAACCCGTCGCACAACAAAGCGTAATCTATATGGTCACCTGCATTCCCCACACGTTTGCTGTCACGTTCCAAAGCGGCAAGCTGGTCCTCGTACAACTTCTTGCTGTCAAACAACAGACGTCCTATCAGGTAGACTTTCCATCGTCTACCGAACCGGCTGTCAACAGGCGTAGCAAGTCTTTCTGTTCATCCTTATCTAAATATTCCTTTATATTCAGTTTATTCTCCATCACCCATTCCTTCATTTTAAATTCCTACTTATCCATTTAAAAATATCCTTCACGTTTCTTCTGCTCCATACTGGCATCCTGGTCGAAATCAATGACACGGGTAGTACGCTCGCTTTTGGTAGTGGTCATCATTTCCTCTACAATTTTCTCAATCGTATCGGCATCACTCTCTACGGCCCCGGTCAAAGGCCAACACCCCAAAGTACGGAAACGCACTTTTCTTCATTTCAATACGGTCCCGATATTCTTCGGGCAGTCGGTCATCATCAGCCATAATCAGATTTCCATCTATATTCACCACAGCACGTTCCTTGGCAAAATAGAGCGGCACGATAGGAATATTTTCCAAACGGATGTACTGCCAGATATCCAGCTCAGTCCAGTTGCTTAATGGAAACACACGGATACTTTCCCCTTTATGAATCTTAGCATTATAAATATCCCACAACTCAGGACGCTGGTTTTAGGATCCCACTGATGAAAACGGTCACGAAAAGAGAATATACGTTCTTTGGCACGTGACTTTTCCTCATCACGACGTGCTCCACCAAAGGCGGCATCAAACCTGTATTTATCCAGCCCGTGAAGCAACGCCTGTGTCTTCATTAAATCGGTATGCACTTTGCTGCCATGCGTAAAAGGCCCTACTCCGGCATTAAAAGCCTCCATATTACTTTCCACTATCAAATTCCATCCATGTTCTTTGGCGTATTGATCACGGAACTCTATCATTTCCCTGAATTTCCATTTAGAATCGATATGCATCAAAGGGAAAGGCACCTTTCCCGGATAGAAAGCCTTCTCTGCCAAACGTACCATGACAGACGAATCTTTACCAATACTATAAAGCATAACAGGATTCTCAAATTCAGCTGCCACTTCACGAATGATATGGATAGACTCCGCTTCCAGTTCCCTTAAGTGGCTCAATTTATAATTTTCTTCCATTTTATAATGAATTATATTTTTTCTCCTTTTTTACCAACAATGGGGAGCACCAACTCCAACAAAGTATTGACCGACTCTTCCAAACTCAGCTTAGAAGTATCCAAAGATAAGGCAGGATGCTCCGGAGCTTCAAAAGGGGCGGAAATTCCGGTAAAGTTCTTGATTTCACCCCGACGTGCTTTGGCATAAAGTCCTTTCACATCACGTTTCTCACACTCTACCAAAGGAGTGCTGACATAGATTTCCAGGAAATCCTCTATCCCGATAATACGGGCAGCCATCTGCCGAAGCTCATTGCCGGGACTGATGAAAGCGGCAATGGTAATGATTCCCGTATCAACAAACAACTTGCCTATTTCGGCTATGCGACGGATGTTTTCCACACGATCCTCTGCCGAAAAGCCCAAATTATTATTGATGCCACTACGAATATTATCCCCGTCCAATATACGGCAGAGCAAACCACGTTTATGTAATTCACGTTCCAAAGCTATGGCAATAGTACTCTTACCGGAACCGCTAAGTCCCGTCAGCCACAGCATAACTCCCCGTTGTCCCAGCAGTTCTTCTTTATCTTTCCGGGAAAGCATACGGTCAAAGATAGGATATATATTTTCCTCTTCCATTCTCTATTTTCATTTTGTCTTTAACTTCATCAAAAAGGCCATATCAGCGGTATCAGAATAACCGAAATTATAAATGTCAATATATTCAACGGCAAACCGATACGTACAAAATCCGTAAACTTATAGTTTCCGATACCCTGCACAATCAAATTAGTCTGATAACCGATAGGAGTGGAAAAACTGGCAGATGCAGCGATGCAAATGACAACAAAAAAGGGCATCGGACTTACCCCCAACTGATTGGATAAGGAAAGGGCAAGCGGAAAAGCCAATGCGGCGGCGGCATTATTGGTTATCAGTTCGGTAAACAGATTTGTAATGATAAACAAAACAGCCAGCAACACATGCGGACTGTAGTCATCACTCATATCAATGATTCCATGCGCAATGATATCCGCCACTCCGGAATTTACCATGGCGCGACTTATAGCAAACGCACAGGCAATGGTTATCAAGATATCCCATGATATATATTTTGTATATTTACGTGCCGGAAAAGTTTGGTCCATGCCATTATCACAGTCGTTACAGCTGCAAAAAAGAACATATCAAGATCAATACCGGGAAGTAATTTTTCCATAAAAGGCAACTCTCCTACTGTTGCCCCCACAATCATCAGCACCAATAAAGTCAATGCAAACCAACGTTTCTTTCTCCCGGCTTTCGGCTCGGTATCTTTGCCATTGGCCAATAACACGAATACAGAAGAATCTCCCCATGTAGAGATAAATGAATCATCCGCCCATAGCACCAACGTATCTCCCTCATGAAACTTCACCCGTGACAGATTCTCTACAATACTAACTCCGCTTCGTTTTATTTCTTTTACTTCAGCACCATAATGACGGACAAAATTAAAATCCCCCACCCTTTTATTGATACCCGGGAAACGAGCACCTATCACCGCTTCAACACGATGAAAAGAAGACGCATCCGCTTCCCCATGTTCGTCGCCTACCGTGTCTTTCCGGACCTCCGGCAACAACCTGGAAGAAAAAAACAACAAATAAACAATTCCTGCCAAAGCAATGAAAATGCCCACCCGGCTAATTCAAACATACCAAAGCCTTATATCCGGCATCTAAAATCATACCATCCACCACCAGATTAGTAGAAGTCCCGATAAGCGTACACATTCCCCCCAGTATGGTAGCATATGAAAGAGGATCAAGAATTTAGTTGCCGGAATGCGGACAGATTCCGCCCAACGTTTAATAATAGGAGCAAAAATCACAACCACCGGCGTATTATTGAGAAAAGCAGAAACAAAAGAAATAGCGGGCAGCATACGTGCCTGCGCCTTCATGACCGTTGTCTTCTCTTGAGGCAGAAGTTTCTTTATCAACTGTCCCAACGCTCCCGATTGCCGGACTCCTTCACTGATCAGGAAAAGCAACGCTACGGTAATCATCCCTTTATTACTGAATCCCTCCAACATCTCTTTCGGAGTCAATATACCGAAACAAAGAAAGAGTACAGTAACAGAGAACAGAATCATTCCGGGACGCATTTTATCAAGGACTAATGCAGTCACCATCCCTATTAATCCCAAAAACACAATAATCATTTCGAATGTCAGCATCGTTTCCGGATATTAATTTCGTTTAACGACAAACCAAGGATTCAGCAAGTCCGGCTTGTTATATTTCAACGGTTCTTCTTTTCCCGCCTGATATATTTCTGCTCCGGATGCCTTGGCTATGGCATGACCGGCAGCCGTATCCCACTCCATGGTAGGAGCAAAACGGGGATATTCATCGGCCAGTCCCTCACACACTTTGCAAATCTTGATGGAACTGCTACAGACACCAACTCCACATGAGGTATATCTTTCGCTTTTCCTCAATATACTCTTCCGTTTCGGCCGACAGATGGGAACGGGAAGCAACAATGACAAAAACTTCATTTGTTTCGGCACAGGGCATACGAAATGCCGATGCTTCATTTCTTCCAGTGAACGGCCTGCACGTCCGGTCACTCCTTCCATTTTATAAGCGCCGGTTGCCACTTCACCCCAATAAAGCGTTTCTTTGACAGGAACATAAATCACTCCAAAAACAGGAACTCCTTCTTTTACCAAAGCAATATTGACAGTAAATTCCCCATTCCGTTTTATAAATTCCTTTGTTCCATCCAAGGGATCGACTATCCACAACGTATCCCATTGCTCCCGTTTCTCGTAAGGCAAATGCTTTCCTTCCTCACTCAATACCGGATAGTCTGTTTCCTGCAAATAAGTCATAATGGTTTCATGCGCCTTACGGTCTGCAAGAGTCAGTGGAGAATTATCGGCTTTCCTTTCAACCTGAAAATCAGAAGAAGGATCATTATAAACGTTCAGAATTTCCTTACCGGCAGCTAAAGCCGCATCCATCGCTTTTAATATATATTCAGTCTGCATAGTGTTTACTTCCATTAAAATGCTTCTGTCATATTGAAATAGAACAAACTTTGATCATTGGCAAAATTACGTCCGAAATCCAGACGTACATTCATACGCGGCTGCACCTCGATACGAAGTCCCACACCGGCATTAGGAAGCACTCCTTCAATCTTACCCATGGTAGGCCCCATAAAACCGCACCCTCCCCATGCAACAAAACCCAAATGATGCAACATACGCTTTACCCATGTACTTTTATCCGTATTGAACATCTGACGATATTCGGCAAGCACCACATGAGAGGATTTATCACGATACTGCCCCATATAATATCCACGAAGATCAAAAGGAGTGCCACTTAAAGCATATTGGTTCATAGGAACATCCCCAAACACATTCTTGGTTTGGGCAGTCCAAGCTATAACTTTTCTATTTCCTACCTTTTTGTATTGGCGGTAGTCCACTTCCAAGCGGTAGAAGTTATTATCTCCTCCCAAAAACTTCTGGTACATCAGCCCACGAAAATCCAGATAAATGCCTTTATAAGCATTGGCAGGAATATCCCGGCTGTCATAAGTCAGCAGAAATCCCACTCCCGAACTGAAATTGGAATATCCGTGAGCAGTGCCTCCCAACCTTTTGTAATCAGGCTGATCTACCAAATACTTGGCAGGCTCGGATATTTATCATAACTCAAGTCAATCTGGGGACCGGCAAAGAAATTACTTTTACCCAAACGGAATAAAAACCACGGATTAATCTGGAAACCGCTATAACGATATTCACTGGTAGAGTCACTGCGCTCATAATGCTTATTGGTAGCATAGCCGATACCATAAAAATTCTCCAATGTATTCTTGTAAGTGAATTTTCCAAAAATACGGAATTTATCATTTTTGAAAAACAACTGAGGCTTCACCATCAGATTCAAGCCCCCCTCGAACATTACCGCAACAGCCATCGGCAACACAGAACGTTTCTGCAAGGTATCCGACGGATTCATACGAAATGTAACAAGAGCACTACCTCCTATTAACGCACCAAAGTCCGGAGTATAACTCGGTCCTCCCAATATATTATAATGTATATTGCGCTTAGCCACCTTCCGGCGTCTTAATTCTTTTTTTGAAAGTTGATGGATGGTGGTATCCTCAGGATTACTACCTATGTCACTTCCTTGTGCCGCCATATTCAAAGAACAAAGCAGGCACAGGACCAAGCTAAGTAATGTTATTTTCATATAATAGTTTATTGTCTGCCCAAAGTCCTTACTCAAAAAAACTTTCTACGGCAAATGAGTTTTCAAAAGTACAAAAGTCCTGCCAAAGAATAACGGTGTGTTGAATTTGTTTTTATTTAGTTCAAGAATCTTCACGTTCTTTATAATGTAACAATGTGTCAATATGCCAATGTGTCAATTACCATGCGGACATAGAGCAGCACATTGGCAAACCAGCACATTGGCAAATTATTTAAACAGTTTTTCCAAATCATCCTCATTAATCACGGAAAGAACCGTTTTACCATCCGGAGTATAATTAGGAGTAGCCACAGCAAATAAGCCATCCACCAAACCTGTCATTTCCTCATTCGTCAACACTTGTCCGGGAACAATTGCCGCCGCTTTAGCCAAAGTCAATGCCAGAATACTCTGCACCTCTTCTTTTACCTTGCCACCTTTTTCCATAGCTGTATGCACCATATTTTGGATCAAGTCTATCGGGTTAAGGCCTTCAATACCTGCAGGAACACCGTTTATGGCATAACTTCCTCCTCCCAAATCAGTCAGTTCGAATCCCAGGAAAGACAAGTCTTCCATAATTTCCTGCAAAATAGCCACTTCGGAAAGCGGAAACTGCACAATATCCGGAAACAGCATTCCTTGAGAAACACCTTGACGACGACTTATCTGGTCTATATACTTGTCATATAAAATACGGATATGGGCACGCTGCTGATCAATGATCATTAAGCCGGACTTTACAGAAGTCAAAATAAAACGTCCTTTAAACTGATAATGCTGGCCGGATTTCTCACTGACTGAAGAGTCCTCCACATGATCATACAATCCGGGATTTTCCTCCGCAGGAGAAGCCTCTTCCGCCCTATAATCATTCTCGTCAGGATGAAAGTTTTGAGAAGAAGCATGACGTTCCAGCCCCGCATACAGTTGTTCCCAGTCCTTACTAGGCTTTGAATAAGAAGAGGGAGGAGCAGCCGAAACATTAAAAGGATTATAATCAGGATTATAAGTCGTCTTTGGTGGCTGTATACCAGTGTATGGAGATGCATCAAAGGCTGGAATATCCGGCATTCCCTCCGTATCAAAATCAATGGAAGGTACCGCATTGAACTTACCTAGAGTTTCTTTCACGGCAGCTGCCAATATCTGCCAGATGGCTTGCTCGTTCTCAAACTTATCTCTGTTTTAGTAGGATGTATGTTCACATCAATATTAGCAGGATCCACCTCAAAATAAATGAAATAAGATACTTGCTCACCCACGGGAACCAACTGCTCGTATGCATCCATGATAGCCTTATGAAAATAAGGATGGCGCATATATCGCCCGTTTACAAAGAAATATTGGCGGGCTCCTTTCTTACGGGCTGTTTCAGGTTTTCCTACAAACCCGGAAACACGGACCATTGTAGTATCTACATCCAGCGATAACAACTCCTGATTTATTTTCTTTCCGAAAACTCCCATGATACGCTGGCGCAACTGAAGTGCAGGAAGATTGAACAGTTCCGCCCCATTATGATGCAAAGTGAAAGACACCTCCGGATTAACCAATACAATCCGTTCAAACTCCGTCAATATATTACTCAGCTCCGTCTGGTTCGACTTCAGGAACTTACGACGCGCCGGCACATTAAAGAATAAATTCTTCACACTGAAGCTACTGCCTTTCGGGCAAGAAACCGCCTCCTGTCCCTCTACCTTGGAGCCGGATATCGTCAACATCGTTCCCAATTCCTCCCCTTCCATACGAGTACGAAGCTCCACCTGAGCCACAGCAGCAATAGAAGCCAAAGCCTCTCCACGAAATCCCATGGTATGCAAAGCAAACAAATCAGCAGCTTCACGAATTTTAGAAGTCGCATGGCGCTCAAAAGACAAACGTGCATCTGTTTCCGACATACCTTTTCCATCATCAATCACCTGAATGGAAGTCTTTCCTGCATCCACTACCAACACGTCAACGTGCTGAGCACCTGCGTCGATAGCATTCTCCACCAATTCTTTAATCACTGATGCAGGACGCTGAATCACCTCTCCCGCTGCTATCTGATTGGCAACGGAATCCGGCAGCAAACGGATAATATCGCTCATATATCTTATAAACTTACGTAATTAAAAAGTAAACTCACCGGTCACCAGGTAATGCAGAATATACAACAAAACCAAAATGGCCACAAACAAAGCTCCATAAGTCATCGGCTTACGCCCGCTTTCTTTTCTGCGTTTTAAATGCTTGGTACCTTGAACGAACTTTCCACGGATATCTTCCGGAGAAAATTCTTTGGGAGGAAGCATACCCAACTCGCGTTTGGCTTTCTCCTCCAGTTTTTGCAGCTTCTCCTTCCGTTCATCCACATAAATATATTGATGGTTGAAACGGCGGGGCTTTTCCATCTTAAACATTCCCATAGCTATTTCTTTTTATTAAATAAATTATGATTGGGCAAAGGAACAGCACTCCGGTTACTCTTCTTCAACCCCTGACCGGCTTTCTTTCCACGCCACTTAAAGATATCCTCTTTATCAAGCGGACGGATATAGTCAAACCACACAAAGTTATCCAACTTCATCTTCTCCGGCGGACGTTGGAGCATAGGATAAAGAGTACCGTTCGATTTCGGACTCATAATCATTTTTTCATCTTCCGGTTTTCCAGAAACATATTCAGCAGACTGGTTTCAGAAACATTCATTCCAATCAGTGTACTGTCGCTTTCCATCGGATAATATACCAGACGAACCGAACCGATCACATCTACTTTGCGCATCTCACCGCCTTGAAACCAAGCCTTCATCTCTTTTCCTGTCACCTGATTATAACTAGTAGAATCCAGTTGTTCTACAGACAAAGCCTGATTCTGAATATGTGCCCAGTCTATCGTACTGTCATTCATATAAATCATGATTTTCTCTCCCAGCAACTGCTGGTTGTTATTCCACAGTATAGGGTCATAATACATGGTCAGGCAGCTATCCTTGGAGGAAAAGACCAACGAATCGCATACCCCCTGCACATCCGTGCGATACATACGTACCTTATGATACGCCCGCGTTTCCCGGAACATAGAATCAGTATTCAAATAGTAGGTATACATTTGCAATGTATCGGCATGCATAAACAAGCTGTCACCTTGTGAATAATCCACTGCCACCGCTTTTTTAGTAGCAAAAGCATACTTGGTCAATTCATTATAATAACAATAATCACCAGTCAGCATATTCTTGTTTACAGTATCTGTCATGATCACATTATCAAACGCCTCCCCGTATCCTTTTACACGATCATAAAACAGACTGTCTCCAGTCAAACGCTTCCCCTCATTGGTCAGCACGGACCGGTCCAACAATTCCGCCTGCCCTATCTGAGTATTATAAAAGCCCAATTCCGAATAAATATGGTTAGCATCACTGACAATATCGGACGGACCAAGGATATTGGCTATTTTGGTTGCTGTACTGTATCGTAATGTATCGGAAGTCAAAGTAAACTTAGGGTTGACCAACTTCACATCATAATTGAACACAGATATTTTGGTAGCCGGACTATATTCCCCCCATTCCGAAGTCAATACATTCTCCTCGTCCATCAATGTCCCGCCATCAAAGTAATATCCCAAATTATAAATACGATCGTAGTTCAGGCTATCCGTCAACAAAGTCGTATTCTTGTTTTCCATGCGTACATTATAGCGTACCTGGGCAATCTGGGTATTTCCGTCATAAAACAAATAGTCCCCATACAGAAACAAGGTATCCCCCTGCACCATCTTCACATTGTCAAAAGCTTCCAGCGAATTCGTTTTCTCATAGAAACAGGCACTGTCACAATACATATATACACTGTCGTGACGGAACGCAACGTTTCCAATCAGAATCTGTGCATCCGGGTCCGGATTCAACGGACTTTTCTTCAACACATCCGAATGCAACAGATACACCTTGCTTTTAGCCGGTTTCTGTTCCCCTTTTTTAGCCGGTCTCACCTGAGCCAGCAAGCAAAAGCCGAACAGGCACAGGACACTTACCACAAGTATCCTATGCCTGCCCGAAGAGTATTTATTCTTTCTTTTTCCAAGCATATACTTTATACACTACATTATTTCTTTACCCAACCCGGATATTTGAAATCGCATTTCTGCCACTTCTCATTAATACGCACGTAGGTATGTTTTTGTTTATCCCTGATCCACTTATCAAGTTTTTCTTCGCTGCGTTTTTCCATCACGATGCCTTTCAGCCGTTGGTAGTCTTCCGTTATGGTTGCCTTATGCCCGTTCAAGCGGGTTTTCAATTTCACGATAGCGCAATTTCCTTTCCTTTTGCATTAATCATGGTAAAAAGGTTTGGAATTCCCCCACATTCATGCCTTCCACCATCTTTGCAGCCTCTTGTGACACCTGTGCCAATTGTTGCATTTCAAAACGCGCCGTACCAGTCTGCGGATTCGCCATCA
>ENA-OQHP01000209-OQHP01000209.1-human-gut-metagenome-genome-assembly--contig:-NODE-209-length-20006-cov-1.707631_pt1 | contig 20006 bp, 28 predicted proteins | sample MGYA00242563_ERZ504717 | MGnify/ENA primary metagenome ERZ504717 (study PRJEB26092, sample SAMD00036212) | human gut metagenome | host: Homo sapiens | study: EMG produced TPA metagenomics assembly of... | reverse complement strand
CCTCGGCGTGGCGCTCGTGGTGCTGGCAGGCGTCGGCTCGTCGATAGGCATCGCCGGAGCGGCTTGGCTGGGTGCGGCCGTCGTGCTGCTCGTAATCGCTGCCGTCGGACACCGCATAAAGGACATTATGGTGATATTGATTTTGGGTATGATGTTTCTCGTCAGGCGTGAGCGCTGTCGTGCAGATATTGCAATATCTGAGCAAAGAGGAGGCGTTAAAGGCGTTCGTCATCTGGACGATGGGGTCGCTCGGCGACGTGACGGTGCCGCAGCTCGCCATCCTCCTTCCGTCGGTCATCGTCGGGTTGCTGCTGGCCGTATGGACGATCAAACCGCTCAACCTCCTGCTCTTCGGCGAGGAATATGCCGTAACGATGGGACTGAATATCCGCCGTTCGCGCGGTCTGCTGTTTCTCTCGACGACGCTGCTGGCCGGCACGGTAACGGCTTTCTGCGGCCCGATCGGCTTCATCGGTCTTGCCATGCCTCACGTCGCGCGGATGCTCTTCCGCGAGGCCGACCACCGCGTGCTCCTGCCGGGAACCCTTCTCTCGGGGGCGGCGGTATTGCTTCTTTGCGATATCGTTTCCAAAATGTTCACTTTGCCCGTAAATGCCATTACCGCACTGCTGGGAATCCCGATAGTCGTATGGGTGGTTTTACGCAATAAATCGATGACGGTATGATAGAACTGTGCGATTTTTCCATAGGCTACGCAGAGAAGAGGCTTCTCGATAAGGTCGATGCCTCTTTCAAAAGAGGACAGCTGACTGCCCTTATTGGCAGGAACGGCACGGGGAAATCTACACTTCTCCGTGCCATAGCCGGACTGAATCATAATTATTGCGGTAAAATCCTGCTCGACGGACATTGTATCGCAAACATGAGAACTCCGGAGAAGGCAAGGCAACTGGCATTTGTCACGACCGAGCGCACACGCATCGCCAACCTGCGGTGCGAGGATGTCGTGGCTATCGGCCGCGCCCCTTACACCAACTGGATCGGCCGCATGCAGCCTCAAGATAGGGAAATCGTCATGCGGTCGCTCTCTTCGGTCGGAATGGAGGCGTATGCCGGCCGCACGATGGATAAGATGTCGGACGGTGAATGCCAGCGCATTATGATAGCCCGTGCTCTGGCTCAGGAAACGCCCGTCATCCTGTTGGACGAGCCGACCTCGTTTCTTGACATGCCCAACCGTTACGAATTGTGTTCCCTGCTCGCACGGTTAGCGCATGCTGAGGGCAAATGCATTCTGTTCTCCACTCACGAACTGGATATAGCCCTCTCGCTGAGTGACAGAATAGCCCTTATCGATACGCCCGTCCTTCACTGTCTGCCGACCTCCGAAATGATCCGCAGCGGGCATATCGAGCGGCTGTTCAACAATGCCGCCGTACAATTCGACCCCGTGAGCGGGATCGTGAAATCCATGCCAAGAGACTGACTTTCCTGTCGGGAAACACGTCAGACGCAATGAGGGTGTCCCAAAAAGTATTTGGCACCCTCGTATTCGTTGTAAGACATGTCGTTTATTTCGATACCTCGCACATCAGCACGCCTTTCCCCGTCACATCGGCTTTCGAGACCGTGATGGATTTTCCCGTGTAGGTCTTCACGACGGAAGTCCCGGCAGAGTTCCACAGTTTCCATGTATAGGTATAAGCTGTCCCGCCCGTGTCGATTTCCTCACCGCCCCTGTATAACACGGCTTTGGCATCCACGTCATTGCCGTTGTTCTTGATGGTGAACCCCTTCTGGCTGACCAGATCAACCGTGATGGGGTCGGACATATCCGTGAAGGAGATGATGTCGCAGACGACCTTGTTCGCCGAGGCGTTGCCCGCCGAGGTGTCCGTATCCTTGATGGCGCACTTGAAGGTCTCGAAGTTGAGAACGGCATCTGCCGTAATCGTGATTTCGTTTGTCGTCCAGCCTGCCGTCACGCCCCGAGGATTGGTCGAGGTAAGGCATGCCCAGCCGGCACCCAGCATGGAGTTGTAGTAGGGACACGAAACGGCGGCTCCCGATGCGGCTGCGGCACTCAGTGCGGAGGTCAGCGTCACGACCTTCGTGGAGGCGTTGACTGCCGAAATGGTGTACTGTGCCGATCCTATGGTTATCCTGCCTCCCGCCTCCATGTTCATTACCGAAGCGACCGTTATGGTCGTGGCTCCGGCTGCCGCGGCAGCTGTCAGTGTCGTGCCCGCGAATACCGCCGAATCCTTGATGCCCCACGCGTAGGTGACGTTCGTCGTGTCGATAGAGCTCCGCGCCACAGGTCGCAATGCGCCCTGAGCGTCGCCACCTCGTCGTTCTTGAATACGATGCCGTCGGGTGCATACGCCACGGCGGCGATCATCGCTCCGGCGTTCAGGTGCTGCGTGAACTGAATCTCCGCCCGGAACGGGAATCTCCAGCCCGTTGGCGTCGATGTAAACCGCCTCGAAAGTATAACGCACTTGCGGAGCGGAAACGGTCATGTGGTTGGCTTTGACGGTAAGGGCATACTTGGCCGATGCCGCGCCGATGGTGCAGCTGTCCTGTCCGGAGACGATCGCCGTACCGTTCTTGTACCACTTGGCCGAGCCGCTCTTCACGCCTGCCGTAAGCGTCGCGGCATTGCCTACCGAGGTGATCTGGTCGGTCGCCGCCTGACCGCTGACGAAGAGCGAAGGGGTAAGTACCAGATAGGGAGAAGCCGCCCACGAAGGGGCATAGGCATTGTTGTCTCTGTTGTACACCTGTGTCAGGGGCTGCGAGGAGCCGATGAATGCCTGCAACGATACCGCGTCGTTCTGGTCGATGATGGTGACCTGCCGCGGGCTACTTTACTGCCATAATAGATTATCGGTTATTTGTTATTTCCACTTCGCAATCGAAAACGGCCTTGCGCCACACGTCCCCGCCGGTTATCTCTATCTCCCTGCCGTAACGCGGTGCGGCGTTCCATATCCTGTCACTCTCCGTATCGCGGCTCGTCCGTATCCAGCGGAAATTGCCGTCGGGAATGAGCGATGTAATCTCTTCACCGCCCCTGTACACCCTGGCACGGAGTACCGTCGAGACGATTCCGTTGCGGAATGTCGTGCCGTTTTCAGACTCCACATAAACAGTATAGGAGGGAGATCCGTCGTAAAGTTTGAAAAAGGTATGGGTCGCACTGATTTTTTCATTACGGTATGTTGCCGTGTAGCGGAGGGTCAGCACGTCGCGCCCTTCCCAGCCATGAAACGGGGGTGTCATTTCAAATACGGCGGCATTGCATCCGGCATCTTTCCATATGCCGTCAACGGCAAGGTATTCCCACTGCCGACTTTCCGGCTCGAAATTGTATTCGGTCGCCACAAGCGGGATATTCTCCGGCTCGCATGCGCCTGAAAGCTCGTCCTTGAAATGGAACGCCGTGCCGCCTGTCAGGGAGACGGAACGGGGCTTGAGCAGTTCCTGCGCCTCCTCATCGAGGTCTTCCCAGCGGATGGTCACATCGCGCAGTTCGATGGTATCCTTGCCCCACTTGAACCGTCCCGAGGCGAAATGGCCCGTCCCGTCCGGATGGATGACGAAAGAACCGTCCCGTGAAACGATCGAGCCGTCTTCGTTCAGCCGCAACAGGGGATTCTGTATGGTACCCCCGATACCTCCCTTATTGAACCAGGCACCGTAATCGTCCGTGTAGGACAAGGCTTCATCGGTCGCCTGATAGGGGGTCACGTTCCTTCCGGCCTCCAATTGAGGGGCGGACAACGACAGGGGGACGGAAGCGGCAATGCCGAGACACATGACGGGGGAATCTGACCCGCGTATGAGGAACGGGACATTATAACGGACCCATCCTTACCGCAGCCACCGTCCGATCACCGACAAGATGTTCATCCTGATAGAACCGGATGGCTGCCGTATCTTCCGCTTTTATCCAGACTGAGAAACAATAACAGACTCCTGTATGAGCCTCCCGCCAGGCGGCACTTTGCGCACCAAGAAGACTGTCTCCGGCTATCCGTACACACCGCCCGAGTCCGGCGGGAGATGTTTCATCCAGCTCTTCCGAATGGCTGAACCGGCAGGACAGGCTGTCGGGTATGACATTCTTGTGGATTTTGCCCACATAAAACGTGCTTGAAAAACCGTTCTCGTCTCCCGCGGTAAGCGTGCCGGCTATATTGACATTGCGTGTGGCATAGAGATTCTGGAAATAGGCCCCGTAACCATCCAACATGCCGAAGACCGGATCGATGATGCCGCTGACCTTTCCCACACGGGCCTTGCTCGCCTCGCTGAAAGCGGATACGGAGGCAAGACGAACAATGTTCAGGTCGGCGACCTCGCACCAGTCCCCCTCGGAGGCCAGGCTTGATGTCAGGTCAAGAAACAGGCTCCGGCTGTACTGTGCCGGGTAATCCACGGTGATGACCCATAACTTGTACTTCCATTCCCGGCCGATGGAGATTTCATCTTCCGCATCCGTCTTTTCACGGTTCGTATAGCCGAATCGGATCGGTACGGAACTGATGTTTTGGAAGACCTGACCTTGAACGATACCAGCAGGCGCTCCGGGTATCCGACCGGTTCTTCCAATGTCAGCATCAGCCGAAGGAAGCGTTTCCTGCCGGTTCCGCGTTGCGGATAATGCGGACAATGCGTGTCGCTTCCGAATCGGCATCCAGATATTCCGTTTGCAGCATGCTGCCATAAACGGCGTACCTGGACTTGTCCGGCACTCCCGCCATGCCTCCGTCCATGACGGGATAGCACAGGGAGCGTTCGGTCGCCATGCCGTCGATGACATCCATATAGGGTGAATCGCTGTCAGAAGCCGTCAGGTACAAGGCGCCGCTACGTGCCGTATCGAACAGGTTGGTAATCCGCACGAAGTCCAGCAGTTCACCGCCCTGCGGTTCGTCCCCGTCCAGCAATGCCCCGATGAAATAAGGGGCGTCCTTGTCTCCGACAAGCTCCGTTCCGGTTTCTGTCACGCACATCAGCGAATAGACGGTACGCTCCCGTTCGGCATATTGCCTGCGGATGATATCCCCGGCTTGCAGTCCCTGTGTCTTCTGCGAGTCGGGGGCAATACGGATCTTGTATGTCGGATAACGGAATACGGACATGGATTATGACAGTTTTTCCACGGTGTCTCCCGAACAGCTGTCGCTGATCCAGAAGGAACCGTTGGTTACCGAAGTCTTTTCGACCTCGAACTCATAGGCGCGGAACTACGGCGGGCCACCACCTCGTCGAATGTGGCGGAGACGCCTCCTGTCGTCCGGTTCCGGCGGACAGCCCATCCGCTTCCGGAAAGGCCCGGGGAAAAGAACTCCGAAGAGAGCGACCCGGTAAAGACGCTGTTTCCGTAATGCCGGATACCGTCCTCCACCGCTTGCAGGCGTAACGCCTCTGTCAAGTATAGGATTCTGTCAGTAATCCGGGTGGGCGACGCATGGATTCCGATATGCCCGGCTGCTTCCAACGGAACAGCGACCGTAACGAAATCGGCATCGGTGCGGATATGGAACGATTCGCTGTGACGGTTCTGCGGGGCATAACAGCTCACGGACGGACGGTGTGAAAATCCGTGCTGTGAGGGATAGCCGTCCTTCGTCCTCTTCCTCGTAGATTACCTCGGAAGAAAGCGATACGCGCTCCCTGTCGCCTGTGAACATAAATCCCTCCTGCTGTGCCCATCCGCAAGCGCTTGTGGATAACGATACCTTCATCGGAAGTGTCTACCCGGTATGAGGAGAGCAGGTCGGCGCCGTAGTTGTGGCGGACAGTCAGCGAGCCCGGAAAACAAGCCTTTCCGTAAGGGGAAAGCATCAGACACTCGCCGTCCACGTCCGATATGCCGGAGAACAGGCGTATCTTCGGGGTATGGTCGCCGCCTAAAAGAAGGTCACCGCCGATACTCCCGAACTGTATCTTGTCCTTGTCGGTACAGAGCAGTACGGGAACATCTCCGATCCGGATGCCGAATCCGTCCAGGAACGAGAGGAACCCGCCGAGCGCGACATCCTCTTCCGAAAACGAAAGCAGACATTTCCCTTTGTCGCCCAGTTCCACGCCTTGCAAGGCTTTCAGTCCGCCATCCATGACCGTACTCCCTCGCACCGTCAGATTCCGTCTCACCATGCCGTCCCGCATCGTCCAATCCACCGTGTCCGTATTGGCGTTGCCACGATGATAGACATCCTGCCCGCCCACGGCCAGCCGTGTCGGGGAGATGGATATTCCTGTATCCTCGTCCCCGATAATCCATGCCCCTTTGGAATGTACCGTCGCATCCAGAAAGTCTATATGGGAAGCGTTGATTGTAGCGGTGGCCTTGTCCGCGTCGTAACGGAGCAACTGCCTGCCGCCGATATGCAGGCTGTCGCCCCCGACTTTCAGGTTGCCGGTAATCCTGATACCGTACTCGATGGCAGTTACCACGACCTTCCGGATCGGTAATGTCCTGCGAATAGGTTTCCAGGATACGGGTGTTTCCAATGCCGGCTTCGAAACCGTAATTGGCACTGAGCTTGCCGGTCATGTCACCGCCCGATTTCTTCAGGTAATCCAACAGCAAGCCACCGCTTCCGGAACCGCCTTCTCCCGTAACGGCTCCGGCAATGGCGGATGCAAAACCGTAAGCGGTATTCTTCAGTCTCAGGCTGGTCTCGTCGCCTTCCTCGATGCCGTAAGGATGCTCGTCGTCCTTTTTCTGCTGGGCATTGAAAAGTTATGGTACAGCTGTGCATAGATGGAATAGCACAGGCTCTCCTTGTCGAGGGTTTCTATATCGGGATGCAGTTGTACGCTCATTTGGTATAGCTGGTCTTGGAAAGAAATTTCTGGATACGTGATGTCAGCGAGATGAAGTTCGGCATATTGATCGGCGACATCGTGCCCATCAGTGTGGGAGTCATGATTTTCGAACATTCCGTCAGGAAGTCGAGCATCAGCCGGGCAAGCTCATTACCCAGAACCAGCGGCTCGGTGGCATTCTCGTCACCGAGCGTCACCTTGTTGTCGGCAACGGCAACGGTCGTGGAATTGACCTTTTGTACCACTTTATCTGCTGTCTGTCTGACTTCAGACTTGTCCACCGTATGCGTGATGCTTTCCGCATCGATAACGGTTGTCGCTTCCTTGTCCTTGTCATTCCTGACGGTTGTTGTGACGGCAGTCGGCGTATAGTGGGTGGAGGTCTCGTTACCGGTGGTTTCCAGTTCGTCGTAGTCCGGGGAAGAGTCGTTTTCCGGATCCAGTTCCTCCATTTCGGTCACGCCGATGACGGTTTCCGTGCGGGCATTGAGCCGCAGGATATCCACATGGGAGAAGTTAACCACATAGGCATAACGGGTGGCGGCATCCATGAAGATGGTCACGTCGGAAAAAGTGCGGGGACGATCAGGAAGCCGCCTTCGCTGTTGGTGGCGGCCGAGAGCAACACGCTTTATGGATAACAGGTTCGGCGGAGGCCGTCTCGTCCGGGTACTCGCGACATCAATGGTACCGCCGTAGTCGGAAACTCCTCGTCCGAGGGGTTGTCGTGTATCTTGGTACATAGCCGTGTATCATGCGGGCCGTACCGATACCGGACATGCTCCGGGAGCCAGATTGATACGCTCCATACTCCGTCCCAAGGCTATCTTGCGGATAGCCTCACGGATAAGCAACTGGTTGGATTTGTCTGAAGACATGAGTTTTTTGAAAGAATAGGAGGAGCATAGTTTATTGGTTGCCAATTATTTTGTACTTTTGCAAAGACAATGATATTACTTATGAAACAAGAAATTTTAGAATTCCTATATTACATATATATTTGATTTCTTTCAAATCAAGATGCTTTAAAGCCGGGCAAGGTAACATGCTCAGAAATTTTAGATTTGCAGCTGAAAAGCAATTTACTCGTAATCAATTGGGTATATTGTATTTCCTGGTAAATACCCTCATTGATAATGGCTATCTCTACTTAAAAGATAGAGATTTATAGCTCTTACGGAGAATGGTGCCGATGTTATAAATGGGGGAGAGTGTGTTATTCCTAAAATTTCCCTTGAGCGGACAATTTATGAAAAAGAGACCAGTAGATCAGATATATATGAACAGCTTTGGAATATTATCGGATCGAACAAAGAAAATGATTATGCGCCGCTGTATGTAGATGGACCATTGTTTTATAATACAATCAGGCATATTTAACAACATTGTCGTTACCTCATACATATGGGGAATATATGGCAGAATTGCGGGAAAAGGAAGAATTTACATCAAGAATTAAATGGTATAGGACTTTATTTTTAGCTCTTGATGAGAATGATGTACAAAAATTCCTCAAAGATTTGTCTATCAAATAAACAGGCTGCTGCTAATGAATACTCCAAAAGATGCGATACAAGAAGCTTTGAATCCTTGGGCAGATGTAGACATTCCTACAATCGATAATACGCCTCTGCCTGAAATTCTCAATAAAGTGGCGGAAGAACCAATTGTGAATAAAAACAAGCCGTTTGTGTTGATTTCGTATGCGTGGGAGGTAGAAGACAATGTCTTTATGAATTGGATTCAAACTTTCGCCAAAGATTTGCGAAGACGAGGGATTGATGCTCAAATAGACCAGTATCAACCTCATGGAACTGACTTGCCTAAATTTATGCTTGAAAGCATCCGTAAGGCAACTAAAGTTCTGTGCATTCTGACTCCAAAGTATAAAGAGAAAGCTGAATCCGGTAAAGGAGGTGCCGCTTATGAAGGGGGTATAATATCACATGAAATATATAACAATCAGGGAACCACTAAATTTATACCGGTTGTACGCAAAGGGTCTTTTGAAACTTCGACACCGGATTTCATTAGTGGAAGAAAAGGTTTTGATTGCTCTACTGACGATAAATACAATAGCGAACTTCCGAATATTATCAAGGTAATAAACGAAGAACCATTGATAGAAATTCCTCCTGTTGAATAACGGTAAATCTTATTTCCTAATTTTATACGGAATACTCAGTTGTTGCCTGTATCCACCCACCCGAAAGTAGTCGTTACCTCTTCCACGAGGTATACGCCGTTCTTGGAAGGATTACGGTAGTCGATCAGTTCCACCTGTACGGCAGGAGACAGTCCGAAATCCCCGAATACTGTCACATTGCCGGTGATTCCGTTCAGATTGTAATTCCGAAAGTATTCCGTCGTCTCTTCTACAAGCCGGTCGGAATTGATTCCGACATGAGGTGACATATATGGTACGATGGTATATGTGGATAAATCCACCTTGGTCCTGGTCTTCGCTCCTGATGCCGTCGTGTTGCCCGTTACTTTGTGCGTCTTTTTTGAAATCTGCGTGGCATTGACCGTCTGAAACTCCTTGCTGCCCGGCGTCGCCGGGTCGTATTCAGGATTCATGCGTACTGTCACCTCAAAGAATTTTTCATCCGTCCCGAGTGCTTGCCCGTCACCGCCAAAACTTCGGATCGTCTTGACCACTTTCAGGTTGCTCTGCGCCACATGCTCGTTGAAGTATATCCTGTACGGTCCTGTCGATTCATCCTCCGGGAATACCGGCTGAGCCTTGCTGGACGAATAAGGACGCCCGACGGCAATGGACGGTATGGCCCCGTCATCATCGGCATCGTATTTTAAAAAACAGTAGACCTTGTACTTCGACCATTCGGAAAGGATATCCGCTACCGTGAAGTTGTCCGTGACCTTTACCTTGCCGATATGTATCTCAAACCGCTTCGTATCCGAGTGTATCCTGAAGCCGGTATCTTTCAGGATATTATACTTGCCTTCCAGCACCTCGTTCACCGTCGTCCCTTTTCGCCGGGGTCTCGAAATGAGGTGCCTGTTTCAGTTTGAGTTTGTAGGCCATATTCTCACACTGGATTTCCAGCGTGCTGTCCGAATTGTATCCGGTAATGTATCCGTCGAACATATTTTTCAGCACGCCGTTGTAGCCCAGCTTGATATTGATGCGCTGTCCGACCTTGAATGTCGTCTCGTCAACCAGACGCTGCGCGCTGCGTTTCTCGATGATGACACCGTCCTGCATCACCTCCGTCGTTATCCTCGACACGTCCTTGCCCTCCAATGTCACGTTCCCGATAATCGTGGAGCGGCATACCGACCCTTTCGGGAATATCACTTTGGCCGTTCCGATCAGCTTCTTGTAACTCTCGTTGATTTCGAGCGACTGGACTTCCGTAATCTCCACGCCGTTCTGTATCCTCATCGGATGGATGGGTCGGCATCCCCGATGGTGATGCGACAGCAGAGGATATCCATTGCAGCTATACCCATAAACGTGTCAGTTTAAGCAACGAGGCGGGTCGATGACCTCCGTACCGAATTTAACATACTTGATCCACTTGTTCGTGTGCTTGATGGCCGTGTCCACCTTTTCCTGTTCCGCCAGTTTCAGTTCCACGGCTTCCGATGGCTCCACGGCGACACAGTTCAGCGAATACGGCTGCACGTTCCGGCAATCCGTAGGCTGTAAGGTATAGCCTGTATAATCAACCGTGAAATGTTGAACTGGCGCAATACCGTGTTGTCGCAATCGATGACACCCTTGTATTGTACCAGCCTGATAAACTTGGACACTTCCGCCTCGGGATACACGTCCGGGTATTTGGAGGTGATCTTGCCGTTGATGGTAATCTCGAGGTCACCCCCGGATATATATTCCTTGCGGGTATAGTCCCGCCCCTGTACCCGGGTCAGCAGGATATTGTTCCGGCTGCTGACCTGTACCTGCGGTCCCAGGTCCACGAATGTCACCAGTCCATACCGGCTGTTCGGCAAAACCTTGCACTCGCTGTTGTCATAATACTTCCCCTCCTCTGATATGGACAGTTCCAGAAAATCCGCCACTGTCCGGCCGACGATGGAATCGATATGGTTTTTCTTCTGCGCCACCGCCTGCTGTTCCCTGATGAGCTGGTAGTACTGTCCGGTCTTGTTCGCAAGGCTGGACTGCGACTGTGTCTGAAGATATTTGTCCCGCACCTGCTGTTCCCAGTATTTGAGGTATCGGGGATAGAACGTAGCAACCCGTAAGCCGTCTGCGAGGCAACCTGTATGGCTGCCCGTTTGAGCAGGTCATGGTGCCTGGAGAAGTAATGTACCTGCCGTCCTGCAATTCGGCAAGCCCCATGCCCAACGCCAGACGCGTGGCGTTGCTGATGTATCCGCCAAGCGAACCGTGGTTGAGTATGCCTCCGCTCAACAAAGTCGAGGCCGCGATTTGTATCAGTCTTCCCATAATCCTTTCATTTTATGCGTTCCAGGAGGCATCGAAGTCATGCACGACATCGATGAGCGCCTGTGCCAGTTGTTCTTTCAGGTTCTGTATCTCTTCCGTCTGCCCCTCCTTCGACTTCATCAGGTCGATGGTCCTGACACTGAGCAGGCTCTCTATGTTCACGATGACCTGTTTAGGTGCCGCCGAGGACAACCGCCCCGTGCCGGAATAGTTGCCGCCGGCCCCTCCGTCATCCAGATGCGTGTTGGTAATCGGGTTGGCAGCAAACGGACGTGTATCGTTGGAATCCGGTTCGTTGCCGTACTGGTCGGGAGTGAAGCCCGCCACGCGGAGGATGTTCTCGGCTGCCTCCGCCGAACCTCCGAAAGTCTGCCGGAGCGATGAAAAGAACTTCACGAGTGTCGTATGTGCCAGCTTGCGATGCGCGATGTTGTCTATACGCTGCGCATCGGTGGCGTTCTGCCCCAGTGCCCGCTGTTTCCATAGCCCGTTTTCGTCCTGCTCGATCCCCAGGCCCTGAACTGGTCAAAGTCGAACCCTCCCTTACGCATCAGCTCATGCGCATTGGCGGCACTCGATATGGCATTCCGATAAGCGGTGGCGGCACGCACAATCTCCGGAACGGTCTGCGTGTTCATGTACCGGGCATAGTCGTATGTGCGGGCGGCAACCGCTTCCGACCTGTCCCCGATATCATTCACATAGACGGCCTTGCATCCTGCATACGCCACAAAGACTTGTCGAGATCCTTCTCCTGTTGCCCGAAACGCTCCTTTACCGTCTTGAGGAAAGCGTCCACTTCCAATACCGTACCCATCTTCCCGAACTCGGCGTACGCGGCATCGATACGTGTCTGGCTGTCGCGTTTGGCAAGGGTGACAAGCGCATCCCTTATGTCATCCTGACGGGCTTTGTCCATGTTATACACATGGTCTCGCGATACCATCCCCTCAGATGAAGCGATGGCAAATTCCCCCAAGAACCCGGCCCACCAGTGGATGTGAAGGCTCCGATTTTATGTCCCGAAGCCTCTTCGATACTTTGCCGGCAACGACCTCGTCCACGGCACGCTTTGTCTTGACAGCCATGTTATAGGTCTCGCTCAGGGAGGAGTAAAGTGCCTCTATGGACGGATAACGGTACTTGCGGTTCGATTCGATCTCTTCCAGTACGGCATCCTTCGCCTCCTTTATCTTCCAGGTCTTGTAAGCCACCCATCCCAAGTCCCGACCAATGCGGCTATACCTGCCGTGGCGGCAACCGCGCCTGTACTGATGGCACTCAACGAGGCGGCAGCACCGGTCAGTCCGCTGCCGGTAGCCACCTGTGTGGCAAACAGCGACTGCAGGACTCCTTTGGCTCCGATGACACCGCCCCCGGCCATCAAGGCGCGGTTCATCGCTCCCCGTCCCGCCACGCCTGCGGACTGCATGGCCGACACGATGGCCCGCTTCTGGGCAAACGAAACCTTACCGATACCACCCGCCCCCAGCAGCCCCTGCACGACACTGATTGATGTCGTGGCCGCAGACTGTTTGCCGATAAACCCCATGCGATGCCGATATTCGTCAGGCTCCCGCCACCTTGAACAGCCGGGTCGCGACAACGCCTGTAAAGACAAGCGGTTCTATCCAATGGAAATTGCGGGTCACCCATGCGCCGATATTGCCGATCACGGTGAAGATGTCCAACAAGGCATTCCCGATGGACACCAGGCCACGGGTAAATTCCGGAGCCTTGAACTTTGCCAGAAAAGTGCGGAGCACAGTGCGGATAGAGGGTTCCAACACCTCGTATGCCTGCATGAACCTTCGGTCAGCTGGGAGGTCACCTGCGCCCACAATCCTTGGTCGTATTCTGCTTTACCAATGCCAGTTCTGAGGAAACGCCCTGGGACCCCCGGTTATATGAAGTCAGTTCTCGTAGTTTGTCGTAGTTCTTCAGGAACATCATCGCCGCGTTACCGCCAATTTTCCCGAAGATTGCCTGGACATCCGCCATCGACGCGCCCTTCTTGTTCAATTCCTCGAAATGTCCGCTATAGGACGGAGTTTCTCGACCTGCACCCCCTCGATGTCGCGCATTTCCGTGAACCGGATGCCCAGGCGGTCCAGAACTTCCTGTGCCTCCTTGGTAGGTTTGGCAAAACGTGTGGAAAGAGCACGCAACGAGGTTCCCGCCAGCGTTCCCTTCAGACCCATATTGCCCAAAAGACCGATGGCGGCACTGCTTTCCGTGAAGTCCACGCCCGCCATACGCAGGTAACCGGCAGCCATCTTGTATGACTCCGCCATCTCCACGATATTCACATTCGAGCGGGAAATGGTGGAGGAGATAATGTCCGCCACGCTGTCCATGCTGTCGTTATGGATATCATAACCGGCCATGATGTTCGTGGCCAGGTCGGCGATATACGACACGTCGTTGTCACCGATAAGTGCCAGGTTCGTGATCGGCGGATGGACTTGTTGATTGTCTCGATATTCATGCCCGCCATCGACAGGTATTTGACGGCACCGGCAATCTCCACGGCTGTGTATTTCGTGTCGATGCCGATTTTACGGACATGACGGGCCATACTGTCAAAACGGGTCTCGAATGTCTTGAGGTCGCTGTCCGCCACACGGAGGATGGAATGTGCCGATTCCATGATGTTGGAATAGTCGATGGCCTTCGTCAGTTCCGAACGGATCAGGCTGTAACCCATATAGGCATTGAGCATCGAAGCGAACGGGAGGTTCCTGAGTGACGGCGCTTTCGAATACTGGATACGGTTGATGGCGGCACGGCGTTTACTGCGGTAGAGCGTACCGGCTGCAGTATGTTCCCGCTGCATGAGCCTGACGGACTGCATCGCATTGCGCTGTTCCTGCCGTCTTGCAGCCTGCTCGGCCTTATACGTTCCGTTTCTGCCTTACGGCGTGCCTGTTCTGCCTGCCGGCGTATTTTCTCCGCAGCACGGGCGCATTCTTGCACTCCCGTTCTTTAGCCCGCGCTTCATCGGCACGCCGCTTTCCGCCGCGGCGGTTTCTGCCAGAGCCGCCTTACGGCGCTGGTCTGCGGTAAAGAGCTCCTCCGCGTGGACCAGTTTCTGGCGATGCAGCTGCTGTCCTGCATAAAGCCGTTCCATCAGTTTTTGCCGGGCCTTTCGGGCATTACGAAGGCTGCGGAGCATATGGCACCGGAACGGAAGGTGTGAGTCCTTCGGATGGTATGCTCCCTGCATGTTGAAAGAAATGACAGAAGCACTTTTGATACGACCCAATAGGGAAAGTATCTGCTGCAACCTGTTTTCCGCCGTCCCGGTCTTGATTTGCAGTTCCCGGTCACGTTCCATGGAAACCAGGGCGGAGTTGATTTTCCCGATGGCTTTGGTAATGCGTTTCTGCGCGTCTGCCATCGTGCCAACGGACGAGGCGGCATTCTTTTCGATCTCCGCTTTGCGTATCTCGGCAGCCTTTTTCTCGTAAAGGCTTTTGGCGTTGGCTTGATTTTCTTGCTGTCCAAAGCCTGACCGGCATTGATGGTCAGCTGATGCCTTTGGAAAGCGTGGAATATCCGTGAGTAACCCCTTGATACGTTCCAGCTTCTCTTCGCTTTTTTTCGTATCGATGGTCAGGCGGTAATCGAAATTACGTTTCTTGCCGTTCTTGGTGCGGAACACGCGGTCTATCTCGTCCATCATATTCTTGATGTTCGTGACGGCCGGAGTCAGGGACGCTTTCGCCTGTACCAGCTTGCCTACCGCCTCACCGAAGGCGATAACCTGCTTGGTGCCCTGAGAGGCATCCACGTTGATGGAGTAGTTGACCTGATAGTTCTGTTCCTGAGCCATGGTAATGGGTACTGCGTTAAAAGAATAGTCTTTCCGCAAGGGCGGAGATTATGAAACGAAGGCCGCCGCAAACCGGAAGCTTACGGCGGCAGGTCAAGGAGTCCTCTCCGGCAATGACATCGGAACGGGCATACGGCTGATGAGCATCTGCTCGTGCAGCCACAACGCCTCTTCGGAAAGCATCGCGAACTCCTCGTCGGAAATCGTGTCGAGGTTGACGCCGGGAAAGTAGTGGCGGACATAGATCATCCGCTGGCGGATGCGCTGCTCGTCGGTCACTACCCACCGGCTTATAAGTTTACCAGGACACTCTGGCGGGTGGTGATCAGCTCGGAAAGCTGTCCCATCAGACCGAACAGGAAGAGCGACTCGTCGTCCACGAGTTCCTTATCTCCGTCCACGAAGCAGTCGCGGGCCAACGTGCGCATGGCGATTACCTCTCCTTTTGGAAGCGGCCATGAATTGCTGAACTGCGGAAAGCTCGGTTCGGACATGTAGGCCACATAAATCTCTTTCTCGCCGTTTGCGGTGTCTCCGAAACGACCATCGGACAAATCTTGCGGAGTTTCTTCTCCTCTTTCAGTTTGAGGGCTTTTTCCTTGATCTTGATCTCCTGTTCCAATGAAAGCATTTTTTCGTCCATATCGAATTTGTTTTGATTCACCGAAAGAGTAGGACAAAGAATCGTGGAAAGGTTGAAGACACGGTTCTTATTCACTTGTAATCCATATGTTATACAAAAAACTTCTTTGCTCCTGATATTCCCAGATCAGTCTTTAAAGGAAATTTCGCTGAATATATTTCATATATTTCTTTGATATATAGTATATAATCGTTAATTTTGCATATTCTCAAACATAAATGATTATGTGCAAAATAGATGATTTTATAGATGTGACAAGCCGGTACATCGCTGAATTGCTTGATTTGAGGGCGGACATCAGGCCGGTCGAAAAGGATGTCTTGCATACATTCCCAGCCAATATTACTGCCGGTTATACATTTTGTACGGCTAACTTGTTGGGGCATGACGTAGTTCTTCTGTATAGTGCAGACAGTTCTGCATATACTCCGGGGCAGATGCGGAAACAAAAAGAACTGGTTGAGCGAAAAGCCCAATGCCCGGTAATATTTGTATTGCGTACAGTGGCGGCCTATAATGTACGGCGTCTTGTCAGACATCGTGTAAATTTCATCATACCGCAAAAGCAATGTTCATACCGGATTTGTTGATAGATTTGAAACCGCATAAAAATAATATCGGGGGAGGTGAAGAAACGCAGATTCCTGCAATTGCCCAATGCATAATCCTTTATCATCTTGAAGTAAAGTCTCTCGAAGGGAAAGGAACTTATGATATTGCAGATCTTTTCAACGTGTCGTATGCCAATGTAAACCGGGCGGTCAGATGGCTGAAAGATAAAGAAGTTATCGCTTTATCCGGCGGCAAGACAAAGAGTATGATATTTCAGTTCAAAAAGCGTGAATTATGGGACAGGATGTTGCCGTTCCTGGCAAACCCCATCGAGCGGATTGTATATACCGATAGTCTGCCTGATGAAGTATTTTGTATTAGTGGAGTAAATGCCTTGTCGGAATATTCAATGCTGAACAAGGAAAAAAATGACACTTATGCCATTGCAAAAGAAGAAGCTCGACGGTTGCAAATCCGGACAGACAAGGAATATGGCGAGACCCGCATAGAGATATGGCGTTACAATCCATGTTTTTTCTCAAAAAACGGCATTGTAGACAAATTGTCTTTATTTCTGGCCATGAAGGATATGATGATGAACGCATTCAAATAGAATTGGAAACTATGATAAATAATATGATATGGTAAGAGGAATTGATAAATTCAGGGAGTTTTTCACCGGATATGAAGGAAACTATGTCATCATAGGTGGTACTGCCTGTGAATGTATGAAGAAATATATGCACAAACTCCAAGGGCGACCAAGGACATAGACATTATACTGATTGTGGAGGCGCTGTCTTCGGATTTTGCTGCAAATTCTGGGAGTTTGTAAAAACCGCAGGGTACAGACAAAGGAATAAGGGAACCGGGAACGGGGAATGCAGGCATGAATATTACAGGTTCAAGGAACCGGGAAATCCGGATTTCCCGTATCAGATAGAACTCTTTTCACGAAATATCGGGGTTGTCAAATTCCCGGACGATGCCCACATTACCCCCATTCCGGTTGATGATGACCTGTCAAGTCTGTCAGCCATTTTGATGGATGATGACTATTATAATTATACCATTGAACACAGCACGTTGGAGGAGGGCGTACATATTGCGAACATTGAAAGTCTTATCTGTCTGAAATGCAGGGCCTATTTAGAAATGACCGAGCGGAAAGACAATGGAGAACAAGTGGACAGCAAACATATCGTCAAGCACAAGAAAGATGTATTCCGGCTGGTTGCCATGCTTGCTCCTGCCGACACCTACGAAGTTCCTGATTCGCTTAAACAAGATGTTGACAGGTTTTGCCTGGCTGTCAAAGAAGAAGTGCCAAACTCTGATTTTTCAAATCGGCAGGACTTAAAAGCATTTCCGGAGAACAGTTATTGGAACAACTTGAAGCCAATTTCATAACACAACAATGAGAATCCAATACGCATCCGACCTGCATCTCGAGTTTCGGGAGAACAGCAGTTTTTTGAAGCACAACCCGCTGGCTGTTGCCGGAGAAGTGCTTGTCCTTGCCGGAGATATAGGATATATCGGAGATGAGAACTACTCCAGACATCCGTTCTGGGACTGGGCTTCCGGAAATTACAGCCGGGTCATCGTGGTTCCCGGAAACCACGAGTTTTACAAGATGTTCGACATAGACAAGCTGTATAACGGCTGGTCGCTCAAAATCAGGGAAAACATCACCTGCCACTATAATGCCGTTATCCCATTGGGTAACGATATAGAATTGATCGCTACCACACTGTGGTCACATATCCTGTTGCAGGATGCCTATGAAACTGAGGCAGCCATCACAGATTTCCGCAGGATGCGTTACGGCAGCGAACCGCTGGACTGGACAAGGTTCAATGACGAACATTCGCGCTGTTTCCGTTTTCTGGAACAGAGCGTAAAACAAAGTACTGCCAGACATCTCATTGTCGCCACTCATCATGTACCGTCATTCGAACTGATGGCGCCGGAGTTCAAGGGCAGTCCGCTCAATGGGGCATTTACCGTGGAGCTTGGCGGTTTCATTGCAGACAGTCCGATTGAATACTGGATATATGGCCACTCGCACCGCAATATCAATAAGGTCATCGGAAACACCCGGTGCATATGCAACCAGTTGGGCTATGTGTTCAGTAACGAGCATACGTCATTCGATAAGGAAGCGCATATTTCGATTTAAGTCTGCCATACATAAATCCCGTCTGTCAGCCAAGGTCAATATCCGGCAAACAGACGGGTTATTATGTAACAAATTTATGGTTGACTATTGAAGTCGTGGCTTCACCAACTTCCCGTCGATACCGCATGTTTCCAGAACCGCGGTATTTTCTTTGTTGAAGGCGATCAGGCATGACGGCGCTCCGGCCGTACCACCCTGTTCCCCCGTAACATGGTAAAAACTGAGCCGTCCCTTGATAAAGAGTATTGAATCGGCGTTTGGGAATATCAGTTCGTGGAACAGGCGCGTGTCCGTGCGGGCAAAAGTGAGCGCGACGGCATTCCTGTGTTCGACACACCTGCGGATAAACCGGACAATCAGTGCAGTGTCATAGGGAGGATTGCAGAACACACGTCCGAACCAGGGTTGTTGCAGGCCGTCATCCTCAATGGTATAGTGATGTCGCGCCGTATCCCATGGGCGGTTTACGGGCGAACACGGATCCAAATCGAACGGCCCCAGCCTCCGAAGCAGGCAGGGAGCGTGAGCCATTCGTTCTTTCCGGTAGAAGATTTCCCCTCGAAAGTTACATCCATGACAGCTTAGATTGTATCACCCGAGCCGATTTGGATATCGAACGGGTTGAGATCGAATTCATGGGTGATATTGGTATCATCCTGCTGTGACTCGAGACAATCCTCCGTGAAGATGCAACCTTTGAGCGTTACGGTCGTCGTTGTCCAGTCCTCGCCGGCCATCGGTTGGCAAAGCTGATAATCAGGTCGAACTCGCCGATTTCGAGCAGCGAGCCGTACACCGAACGCAACAGCTGTTGCGTGGCATAGTCCATCGTGATGCTCGCCGTATAGGTAATGTTCCCGAACCCCCTCGACACCGGCCGTCCTCCCATGCCGTAGTTACTTTCGACCTTGCGCTTCTTCGACCATTTGATGGCCGACACGCCTTCAAGGGTCGTGGAACCTTCATCGATTCCCAGGGCGGTCGATGACAGGGTTATCATCGACCACGAGTATGCTACATTGTTGATTATTGCCATATGCTATGTCTTATTTGCGGTTAATGACAGTCCTTCCTCTACATAAATCTTCACGGCCACGCCCACCGGGACAAGGACATAGGAGATGCGCAGCGTGTCGTCCACCAACACGTTCTGGTTCGGGTCGATAGTGACGGCGTATCCTGAATTTCCTGCGCCGCCTGCATCTTGGCCAGTATATCCCCGATGAGTGTCTTGAAAGCTGTAATCTTCGACGGGGCGAGGAACCCGGTTGAAGGATTGACCATCAGCGGTGAGTTCACATACGGCAGCAGGGCTGCACGCACGGCACGGCGGCTCTTGTTGATGGTGCGGTTCCGGGCAATGGTACGGAAATCCCCATGTGAGCATGTCTGGTCTTTCGAGATGTAGATCCGTTCTCGCGGCCGGCATACTTGATGGGAAAATATACCCTTATCGTCGAGTTCGTCCAGCAGTGACGGGGAGAGTGACTCGTACCGGTTCAGGCTGAGGAAGTTCTCCTCTGCCTCGTCGAGGTTGATGTCCCGAACC
>ENA-OQHP01000208-OQHP01000208.1-human-gut-metagenome-genome-assembly--contig:-NODE-208-length-20021-cov-2.555092_pt1 | contig 20021 bp, 27 predicted proteins | sample MGYA00242563_ERZ504717 | MGnify/ENA primary metagenome ERZ504717 (study PRJEB26092, sample SAMD00036212) | human gut metagenome | host: Homo sapiens | study: EMG produced TPA metagenomics assembly of... | reverse complement strand
ATCGGGACGTCTGATGACTAGGTGAGAGAGGTGAGCGTCATGGCGGATAACGAAGCGCTGTTTACGCCTGAGCTGGTGTTTTTGATTGGGAGTGTGCGACGCCGGGTGAGGTGTTTGCGCAACTCGAGAGTGAGCTTGCTCCGCGCGGCTACATTGCCGACGGTTGGCTCGACGCCGTTCGCACGCGCGAGGATGCCTATCCCACGGGTCTTGCCATGCCGGCGGCAAACATTGCCATTCCGCATACCGATCCGGGGTTTGTGGCCAAGCCCTATATCGCGGTGGTGAAGCCCTCCGCGCCCGTGACATTTAACGCTATGGCTGGCATGGGCGCTCCGGTGCCGGCGCAGATCGTCATCAATCTGGGCATCGCCGAGCCGGGCGGCCAGGTCGAGGCCCTGCAATCGCTTATGAATATCTTTATGGATGCCGCCGCCGCAGCCGATGTGCTCGGCCAGACCACATGCCAGGGCATGGTCGACGCCATCCGTCGCCACTTTTAGGGCCGGCACTTGGGGACTGTCCCCAACTGCCGGCAGAAAAGGAATGTCCCTAACTGCCGACAGCCAGAACAGCCCCCTTTGCACCAAAATGGTGCAGATTGACCTGTCCCCCATGCACCAGGTGTGTCGCGGGGTCCGCGTTGTGACACAATGGCGTTTGTTCGATTCGTGATGCGAAAGCCAACTATGGCAAACAAGAAAAAGAACTCCGAGCCGCGCCGACGCCCGAGCAGCAGGCTCGCGCTGCCTCCAGCTCTCGTAAGAAGCAGCGCAAGACGTACGTGTCTAAGACCGTCAAGATCGTTCTGGTGGTCATCGGCGTGCTGGCGATGCTGCTTTCCGTCTCGGCGATGGCGTGCTCCGGCCTTATGTCGCAGGCCGAGGACACCTCGGGCTACAAGCTGACCGGCGGTGTTGCTGCTACTATCAACGGCACCAACCTCACCGAGGACACCGTGACCAAGCAGATCATGAGCATGCGCACGTCCTACGGCTACACCAAGGACAAGGACTGGGCGCAGTATCTGGTCGACAACGACCTCACGCCCAAGAAGTATCGCAAGCAACTCATCGAATCCTACACGCAGCAGATTCTGCTTCAACAGGCACAGAAGGAGAACGGCGTGACGGTGTCGGACGAGGAGGTCGAGAAGGCTTGGAAGGACGCGTGCAAGAGCGCGGGCGGTGCCAAGGCCTTTAAGAAGACCCTCAAGACCTACGGCTATACCGAGGATACCTACAAGGATTCGCTCAAGGAGAGTCTGGCGCAGCAGAAACTCAAGGATGCCGTCGCGCCCACGAGCAAACCCAAGGACAGCGAGATTGTCGATTACATCAACGAAAACCTGTCCAGCTACAACGACGCCCGTCGCTCGTCGAACATCCTGATCAAGGTTGATTCCGACGCTTCCGACGAGGACAAGGCTGCCGCCAAGGCCAAGGCGCAGGAGTGCCTGGACAAGATCAACTCCGGTGAGCTGAGCTTTGAGGACGCCGTTGAGCAGTACTCCGAGGACACCGGTTCCAAGGAGAAGAAGGGCGATGTGGGCTGGGATAAGCTCACCACCTTTGTCGACAGCTACCAGACGGCGCTCGAGGGGCTCAACAAGGGCGACGTGAGCGAAGTCATCGAGTCGACCTATGGCTACCACATCATCAAGTGCACCGACTACTTCCATGTCGATAATCAGGTTGATGACATCAACCAGGTGCCCAAGGCCATCAAGAAGTACGTCTCCAACGTGGTGAAGACGCAGGCGGCCAGTACCGCGTACAGTGAGTGGCTGGAGCAGTACAAGAAGGACGCCGACATTACCGTCAACCCCATGCCCAAGGACGTACCTATAACGTGAGTCTGAAGGGCATCACCAAGAGTTCGACCGACGATTCGTCGACGACTGAGTAATCATGGGCGGTGCTCGCGCGAGTGCCGCCCACGCTATTAGAGAGGATTTGCAGATGACCAACGAAGAGCTGCAGCAGGAAATGATCGCCGCCATGAAGCCAAGGACAAGGTTCGCCTGTCCATCATTCGCCAGGTTAAGGCCGAGGTGAAGAACATCGAGTCAACGAGCGCCGCGATGTGACCGAGGAAGACGTCAACAGCATGATCAAGCGTCTGATCAAGCAGACGAGCGAGACGCTGGAGATGTCCATCAAGCCGGCACCGACCAGGAGCGTACCGACAACCTGACCGAGCAGGTCAAGATTCTGGAGAGCCTGCTGCCCGCGCAGGTTTCGGGCGAGGAGCTCGAGGCTCTGATCGAGCAGGTCATCGCCGAGCTGGGCGCCACGTCCAAGAAGCAGATGGGCCAGGTCATGGGCGCTCTGGGCAAGGCCACCGGTGGCAACTTCGACAAGCCTGCCGCGGCCAAGATCGTCGGAGCCAAACTCGCGTAATTTGTTACGCGGTTTTACCAAACCGCGTAACGGCTCGATGCTGCAAACCCGTACACACGGCAATCTGACGTTCAATTTCAAGGGCGCGACCATAAGGTCTGCGCCTTTCATTTCACGTCACCTTGCTCGCGTGTACGGGTTTCGCTGACTTATGCTCAACAAGGGCGGTTGGGCGCTCACTGGGGACAGACTTAAATGAGTGCCAATGAGTGGGTGGAAGATTGCGGGTTCTTTACGGGAATGTAGTGTGGGCTGCGGAAACGTGGTTCTTTCCGTACAATAGTTCAACTCGTGTAAACGCAGGGAAGGGACATTCATGGCAGACATGATCGAGATCAAGCATCTCAACAAGTACTTTGGCGACCTGCATGTGCTCAAAGATATCAACCTCACCGTCAAGCGCGGCGAGAAGCTCGTAATGATCGGGCCTTCCGGCTCGGGTAAGTCGACGCTCATCCGCTGTGTCGATTATCTTGAGGAGCCCACGTCGGGCGAGGTCATCATCGACGGTACGCCGCTCACTAAGAAGAATCACCTGGAAATGGCTCGCAAATATAGCTCCATGGTGTTTCAGCAGTTCAACCTGTATCCCAACATGACGGTGCTGGGCAATCTGACGCTCGCGCCCATCAAGCTGCAAAAGAAGAGCAAGGAGGAGGCGACCGAGATCGCCGTCGCCGCGCTCAAGCGCGTCGGCATGGCGCATAAGGCCGGCGAGTATCCGCAGAACCTCTCGGGCGGTCAGCAGCAGCGCATCGCCATCGCCCGTGCCCTGTGCACCAAGCAGCCCATCATCCTGTTTGACGAGCCGACCTCGGCGCTCGACCCCGAGATGGTCCAGGAGGTTCTGGACGTTATGATTGAGCTCGCGCAGGAGGACATCACCATGATCTGCGTGACGCACGAGATGGGCTTTGCGCGCCAGGTGGCCGACCGCGTCATCTTTATGGAGGACGGCCGCATCCTGGAGGAGGGCACGCCCGAGCACTTCTTCGATAACCCCGAGAACCCGCGCTGCCGCGAGTTCCTGTCCAAGATTCTGCACTAGGCGCGGTGATGGACATGACGGATATGACGAGGGCGGCCGTGTCGCGCCGTCACTTTTTGCAGCTGGCGGGCGCCGGCATGCTCGCGCTGACGGGGACCGCGCTCACCGGTTGCGGCAACTCCACCAGCGGCGAGGGTTCCGACAAGGGATCCAAGCTTGCGGCCAATCAAGTCGCGCGGCCATCTGAATGCCGGCGTCAAGAAAGATGTTCCCGGCTACGGCTATTACGACACCGCCAAAGGCCGCTTTGAGGGCATGGAAGTCGATTTGTGCTACCAGATCGCCGCCGCTGTCTTTGGCGTGAGCTACAAGGAAGCCCGTGCCAGGAGCTTGTCGAGTTTACCGACGTAACGCCCAAGACACGCGGCCCGCTGATCGATAACGGCCAACTCGACGTGGTCGCAGCGACCTACACCATCACCGACGAGCGCAAGAAGAGCTGGGATTTCTCGACGCCGTACCGCACCGACTACGTGGGACTCATGGTCAAGAAGCGTTCGGGCTTTACCTCGATTGAGGACCTGGACGGCAAGGTCATCGGCGTGAGCCAGGGTGCCACCACGCAGGGCCTGATCGAGCAGATGATCAAGGACAACGGCTTTAGCTGCAAGCCCGAGTTTAGGGCCTTTAGCGGCTACCCCATCATCAAGAGCTCGCTCGACGCCGGCAATATCGACGTCTTTGCCATGGACCGCTCCACGCTGGCCGGTTACATGAACGAGACCGTTGAGCTGTTGCAGCCCGAGGTCAAGTTTGGCGAGCAGGGCTACGGCGTGGCGACCAAGAAGGGCTGCGACCTTTCGGCCGTGGTCGATCAGGTGATTTGCGATCGTCTGGCCGACGGCTGGCTCGACCAAGAGGTCAAGACCTGGGGTCTTGTATAGGCGCATCGTCCAAGGAAGGAATCAAATGCTCGAAGGATTATTTGACGCCGACCGTTGGTCGACGACATTTCAAAACATGGGGCCCTTCTGGGAGGCTTTGGCGTGACGCTACAGGTGGTCGTTGCCGGTCTGCTGCTGTCGCTGGTGCTGGGCACGCTGCTGGGTGTGTTCTCTACCACCCGTTCGCGCGTGCTGCGCGCCATAAGCCGCGTATACGTGGAGTTTTACCAGAACACCCCGTTGCCCGTGCAGGTGCTCTTTATGTACATGGCTGGTCCGCAGTTTTTGCAGGCCATAACCGGTGCCGACCAGCCGGTGCGCATCGCGCCGTTCGTGCTGGGCTTCTTGGGCGTGGGCCTGTATCACGCGGCCTACATCTCGGAGGTCATCCGCACCGGTATCGAGGCGGTTCCGCGCGGTCAGATGGAGGCGGCGCAGAGCCAGGGCTTCACCCGTGCGCAGGCGTACTGGTACATCGTGCTGCCCCAGACATTCAAGATCATTCTGCCGCCGCTGTGCAACCAGGCACTCAACCTAGTCAAGAACACGTCGGTGCTGGCGCTTGTGGCCGGCGGCGACCTTATGTACCGTTCCGACAACTTTGTGAGTCTGTACGGTTACCTGCAGGGATACATCGTCTGCTGCCTTATGTACTTCATCATCTGCTTTCCGCTCGCCATGCTGGTGCAGTGGCTCGAGCGCCGCTCCAAGGAGCGTCCGCGCGGCGTGAGCCTCGCCGAGCTGGGGCTCGACAACGTAGAGGAGGCCTAGCGCATGGAAATCTTCAACGCGACCAACCTGCTCTACATTTGGGGCGGCTTTGTTAAGACGATCGAGATCTCGGCGCTGTCGATCTTTTTCTCGCTCATCTTTGGCACGGTGCTGGCGCTTGTTAAAAGCTATGCGCCCCGCCCGTTCCGTATTTTGGTGAGTGCCTATATCGAGCTGTTCCGTTGCACGCCGAACCTGCTGTGGATCCTGTTTATCTACTTACGGTGCAGGGCTTGGACATTGTGATTTCGACCATCGCCTTTACGCTGTTTACCAGCGCTGTTATGGCCGAGATTGTGCGCGGCGGCCTCAACTCGATTCCGCGCGGCCAGTTTGAGGCAGCGCAGAGCCAAGGCTTCGGCTTTTTTGCCACCATGCGCTACATCATTCTGCCGCAGACGTTTAAGACGATCATTCCGGCGCTGTTTAGCCAATGCACGACCGTCATTAAGGACAGCTCGTATCTTTCGGGCATTAACGTGGCCGAGCTCATGTACACGGCAAACGTCGTGATGGCCCATGCGATCGACCTGTCGCAGGTGCTTATGCTCTACGGCCTGGTGTTTGCGATGTACTTTGTGCTCAACTTTGGTATCTCGCTGCTGGTTCGCGCATATCAGAGGCGAATGGTGGCAGCGTAGAATGTGGCAAAGGGACAGCCCCTTTGTCACATAGAGAAAGGAATCGCGATGAGCGATCTGGAGAATAAGAAGAATCCTGTGGTCATTACCATCGCGCGCGACTTTGGCGCCGAGGGCCACGAGATTGGTCGCATGCTTGCCGACGAGTTGGGGATTCCACTGTACGATAACGAACTGCTGGTGCGTGCGTCGCTGCGCACGGGCGAGTCGCTCGATAAGATGGCCGCCTACGACGAACGTCTGGCTGTGGAGAACATGGCGTTTCTGCCCGACCGTTACGATGCGCGTTCGTACTCGGACAAGTTGTTCCAAAAGATGAGCCAGGTGATCTTGGACCTGGGCGAGACCGAGAGCTGCATTATCGAAGGCCGTCTGTCCGATTACCTGCTGCGTAACAATCCCAACCACATTGCCGTGTTGGTGACCGCACCCTTTGAGGACCGCGTCGAGATCGTGCGCAAGAAGCGCGGCCTTAACAAAAGAAGGGCGCCAAGCTGGTCAAGCAGCAGCAGAAGGCGCGCGAGGCGTTCTATAAGCGCTACAGCGCCGGAAAGTGGAAGATGACGAGTGGCAAGGACATCGTCGTCAACCGCGCCAAGCTGGGCCGCGAGGGCTGCAAAGATGTCATCGCCGCTGCCTACCGCTACAAGGTAGCGCAGCTCGAAGGCTAGCCGATCAATAACCACCACAAAGGGGACAGGCACCTTTGTGATGGTTTTTGTTTTAGGCCGAGGGGAAGGCTTTGGTGAGACCGGCGCGCGTTTGCGTGTCGGTCTTTTGGTAGATAGAGCTCAGGTGGCGCTGCACCATGCGCATCGAGATACCGAGTTCCTCGGCAACCTGCTTGAGCGGGCGTTCATCCTGGGTCACGGCTATGAGCACGTCGACTTCGCGCGGGGTGAGAGCGTGGTTGGCGATGAAGGCCTGGCGTTGCTCCTCGATGGTGGGGGCGGCGAGTGCTTTCTCGGCTCGTTGCTGGTGTTCGCGCTCCTGCTCGGTTTGGGGTAGGCGGAACAGGCCCGCGGCTACAAACGCCACACTCGCCGCCACAAGCAGCATGAGCGCGCCGATCATGATGAGGGCGACATTGCCCGAGGTCACAAGTGCCAGCGAGATGCCCGACGTGGTGAACGCACATACGTTGTTGGCTGCGCGGCCCATGCCAGCCCACAGTGCGGGCGTATGCATGCGCGGCGCCAGCTGCGTAAACGTGGCGGTAAAGAACGTGACAAAAAGCCGAGCTCAGGTAAAAGACGACAAGGCCCAAGTTGGGGTCGGCGCCGGCTTCCACGGCCAAGATCGAGATGGTGGAAAGTGCCGTGACGCCGAGCATGATGAGACCCATGTAGCGACGTTCGGCAAGATCAAAGATAAGACCGGCGGCAAGGCCGCTTGCAGCCAAAAAGAGGCGCGGCCAGGTCTGCACGGCAATGGTGCCATGAGCGTTGGAGAGCGTGACCACGTTGTCGAGGGTCGAGAACAAGCAGGCAAGAATCATGACGAGCGCGATGCTCCAACATGCCTGCTTGGCGAGGGCGTGTGAGGGCTCGGCAAAGGGGTTGACGGTGGGATTGGGACTCTCGGCAGCCTTTAGGGGAACGGCGCTGAGGGCGGAGATGGCGATAGTCACTGTGCCAAGGACGATGAGCTCTGCGATGCCGCCGCAATTGAGCAGGTTGATGGCGAACTGCATCAGGATGCCCGCGGCATAGGCCGCTCCCGCGCCGGTGGCGAGCTTGGGATCGTCTTGAAACGCCAGTGAAAAGGCGTAGTGCGTAGCGGCGCCAACAGGCCGAGTCCGATGAATGCGAGGCAGCCCAGAATCTCGAGGGCAAGCGAACCCGTGGGGGACTGGATCTGGGTCAATCCCAGGATGGCGATGGGAACGGCGGCGCTGACAACTGCCTGGGGCTGGCCTTTGCGTTGGGCGAGACCGAGCAGTGGTGCATATCCGATAAAGCCGATGACGCTGGCGCCAAGGATAAAGCCCTGCGCAAGCACAACGCGTTCGGCACCGGCGAGCAGCCCGACGTTGACGTCGAAGCGAAACTCGGCGGCAAGGAAGGCGAAGGTGAAGAGCGCGAGTGCCAGAAGCGCGTTGATTTTAGACCTGCTCAGGTTCAAGGACGGTCCTTTGGGTGGACGAATAATCGTGTCCTCGATTGTAGCGTTCCCGGGACGAGTGTGGCGATGGCGAAATCATATTGAATTAAACCGCAGGTAGAGCCTAGGTTCACATCTACGAACCTAGCATACGGAGTCATTTGGCACATCTTGGTGGTACAGAACCACCCGCAAAGGGGACAGGCACCTTTGTGGTGGTATGTCCCTACGACCAAGGAGGCCGTTATGAACGTAAGCCACTTGACAAGCAAGCTCAACGTGAGTCCACCTGCTCGCTGGTTCACGGTACCTGGCGTTGTGTGGGTGCCAAAATAGCTTGCGCCGGCGCGTGTGCGCTTATGGTCGGTCAGTTGCTGCTGCCGAGCGTGGCGCTGGCGACGGAATGCGCCGATCCCGCCGCTGGGACGGATGAGGTTGCCGCGGCTCCGGTGACGCCGACGGTTGCGGAGGATACGGCTGCAACGACCGCACCAGCTGCTTCGACCGCGCTGCAACCGATGCTGCTCCGGCGGCGCAAGCCACCGTTGAGCTCAGCAGACAATCCCAGCCGATGCCGCCAATGAGTCTAGCGGTGCTGCGCTCGCTGGGTAAAACGCTTCTGGCGACGACAACGCCGCCATGCCGGCGAGCAACGCCATCATGCCCTGCGGTGTGACCGATGTTGTTGGCGGCAGCGACGTTAGGGTCAACACGACCGTGGTCCCCCACTATACGGACTGCGCGCTTCCGAGCAAGGTCACACTCAAAAAGGGCCAGCCGTATACCCACGATTTTCTCGATGTAGAGGGTGGCATTCCAGAAACGCTTGCGAGCGAAGTCGTCGAGGTTAAGTACTACAGGGCCGATGCCGCTTCGGGCATTCTGGTCGAAGTTCAGGATGCGTCCATGTCCGACGTGACGGCTCGCTTCGAACCCGTTGGCAATCACATGAGGCTGACGCTGACCTTTACGGGTGGCGCGGCAGGCGGCTCGTATCGACTCACGCGCAATGAGGCTCTCTATATTGGCACGGCACTGGAGTATACCGGAACTGACTATGAAGCAGCTCACTATCGTCAACGAAACCAGGTACGATTATTACCTCCGCTACGCCATCAATAGCGAAATTACGCTCGTTGCGTCAGAAAACGAAGCCCTCCATAACCTGAACGTCAACGACGTGAAGACCAACTACGCGCCCGGCGAGGCGCCCCGCGCGACCGCGACGATTCCCGCTGCTGACGCCGACAAGTACGAGATCGCCTACGAGTGCTGGGAGGAGATGGATGGCAGCGACCCCGCGGAGCTCACGCCCGTTGCCTTCTGGTATTCCGACCCCGCCAAGTATCCGACGGGCGCGAGGAGGATCGAACACTTCGAAGAGGGCAAGTTCTACATGTATTCCGTCGAGCTGAGGCTCAAGGGCGACAATACCGTGGGCAATGACTGCATGATGTACGTCAACGGCCATTGGACGCACCACATCAAGACCGTCAACGGCGTCTTCGCGCCAAACGCTGACAATATGCTGTGCGAGCAGCCGATCGACGAATGGCGGGCCATCGACGTTATAGAGATCAACGGCGCCACGACCACCTTCAAGGCGGGCGATAAGCCGGTCTTTACGGCGAATGTTCCGACGGGCTCCAACTCCCTTCCTCAGTGTGAGTACTGGACGGGTAGCGACGGCAGCGAAGTGAACTCTCAGAAGTTCTGGGATCAGAACATCACGAACCACATCGACGCCTTTAAGCCTGGCGTGACCTATCGCTACGGTATCTACCTCAAGCCCGCGCGCGATTCTACTTTACGCCCAACACCAAGCTGGTGATCAACGGCCAGGAGTGCGGCTACCAGATGGGCGAAGCGAGTGTAGTTGATCCCGAGAGCGGCTGTATCTTCACTCTGTGGCTCAACACCGATCTGACGTTTACGCCCGAGGCCACGCCGGCTCCGGTCGACCCCGAAAGCCCGCGCCGCAGCCTGAGGTCAAGCCTGAGCCCAAGCCCGGGTGAAGCCCGAGACCAAGCCCGCGGCTAAACCGGTCACGACAACCACCACGGCCAAGACGGTTGAGAAAACCACGCAGGCCAAGAAGGGCGATGCTGTCCTGGCTACCACGGGGGATACCACCGCGATGACGGTCGCCGCCCTAGCATCGCCGGCGCAACCGTAGCCGCCGCCGGCATCGCCGCAACCAAGCGCCGCAAGCGTAGGTTTGGCGGCGGCGCCATCCTCGGCTTAGCAAAATCTCAATCTGTAACACCAAGCCAGTCAAAACGGCCCTAGATGTTACAGATTGAGATGAACCGAATGGCCGCCAATCTAATGTCTCGATCTGTAACACCAAGCGGGGAATTTGACCTCTAGCTGTTACAGATCGAGACAAACCGATCGGCCGAGTCCAGAACCACCGCAAAGGTGCCTGTCCCCTTTGTGGCGGTTTGCGCAGGTAGAACGGTAGGTTCGTATATATGAACCTACCGTTCGCTTTGTTTGTGGACCACGATTACGCTGGATGACTTTAGGTTTGCAAGAAAGGAACGACCATGAGGTGGACTACTGCTCGAGCGCTTTGCCGCCGGCTGACGGTTGCCACGGTGACCCTCGCCATGGTGACGGGTTCGTTTCCCGCGGCGCGTTTGCTGAGGCCCTCAACACCGACGGCACTTTTGTGCAGACGGATAACGGCCAAGCAGCCGACGCCGCTCCCGCCGATTCGGCTGACGCCCAAACGTCAGACTCTGCTTCCGCCGACCCCGCGCCCGATGCCGGCGCTGCCGACCCCACGGTGCTCGATAACGGTGACACCCCTACGCCCCCGGCCTCCGAGATTGCATCGGCGGCGGGCCTAACGGGCGCCGGGCAGACCGAGAGCACACCTGCGGGTACGCTTGCCACCGATCTTGTCGAGGGCAAGGAGCTCGCCGAACAGCAGAAGCAGGAGGAGACCGCCGAAGCCGAAGCAACCTGGAATGAGGATCTTGGGCTCTGGATGACCTCGAAGGGCGCCACGGCGTAAAGGACGAATACGACGATGGCTACGTGGCCGGCGAGCAGACCCCCGCGCAGTACTACTTCTCGATTGATAGCCTCACCAACGAAATTTCTATCGAGTATGGCGACGCGGGCATTACCACGTTGGAGGTGCCCTCGACCATCGACGACAAAAATGTCGTAAGCCTTACGGGTATGGGAAGCGCTGCGCTCACATCGATCACCTTCGCCCCTAATTCGCATGTCCGCTCGGTTGGAGGCTTGGGCGGCAGCAGCATCAAAGAGATCGCACTGCCCGATTCGGTCGAGGAGCTCAAGAGCTATGCATTCTACAAAAGCAAGACGCTCCAAACGGTAACCTGGCCCAACAACGCGGCCTTTACCACGATTCCCGAGCAGGCCTTTAAGGAATGTGAACAACTTGACGACAAGGTGGTGGCAACGCTGCGACTTCGGTCAAAACTATCGACTATCTTGCATTCGCCTATTGCGGCGTGCCACAGTTCTATGTCTCGGACACAACAGTGCTCACCTTTACGCAGATCAATGTGCCGGGCACGGTGGAGCGGATTGAGCGCAATGCCTTTGACGGGTGCTCGCATGTGTCGTCGGTGACGATCGGCGACGGCGTTAAATATATCGGGGCGCCCGCGTCGCCTCTCTTGATCCTGCGATTGCCGGCAAAGAGATTGTGCTACCCAAAAGCGTGGAAATGATAGAGTGGGGAGCTTTTGAGAACACGAGATACGGAAACGAGACGAACCATAATGCCGTTGCCCTGCGCGTGATGAACCCCGATCTTCAGTTTGGTGAGGCGGGCTATCCGGGCGACTATAATGAGCGCGTGACAATCGATGGCGTAACGTATGCGATTCCCTTTAGTGAAGGCCAGACCATCTATGCCTATGCGACCGATTCGGCTGGCAACCCCTCGATGGTCAAAAAGCTTGCCGATGCCGTGGCCGATCGCATGGACTCGGCCGACCCAACGCGTCCCGCCTATACCTTTGTGTGGATGGGCGAGGCCGCCCAGATCGCGGGCAAACTTCCCCAGAGCGCGACGGCTACACTCGTGCAGGCGGGGCAGTCCACGCCGCTGGTGGTTGGCGATGACGGCAGCTTTACAGCGGACGCTCTCTCCAAGACGGCAGCCACCCTGCGCATTTCGCTCAGCGGTTACTATGACATGGTGCTGGCGCGCCCGGGCGACCAGATGACGGGCACATGGAATATCGGAGAGATAAAGGCGGAGGACTTTACCAAGATTCCGGCCTCGCGCGCGATTGAGCTCAACGTGGCCTATCTCGAACCGGTCGCAGGCCAGGATAAGACCGAACGCATTGAGCTCGATAGTCTCAATAACATCGATCTGACGGTGAAGAGCGGCGGCAAGACGCTTAAGCCTGCCAAGGGTGACAAGGAAAACGACTTCCGTATCCAGGGCACAGCACTCGTGGTGTCGCAGGCCATTGCCGACGCGGACCAGGATCTGGAGATAACGCTCGAGCCAAAGACAGCCTCAAGCTGGGTGGGGCGACGGCGACGGTGAAGCCTTCGGCCGGCAAGGTCGATATCGACTTGAAGCCTTGGGGCACGGCGACGGTCACGACCAAGGGCGACTACCAGGGAGCCAACCGCGTGCTGGTGTTCCGTACGTCCGACGGCAAGCTGGTCGCCGACGGCGTCACCTATTTGATGGGTTACGAAGACGATGGCACCACGCCTATCATGAAGGCCGAGACGCCGCGCCTTAAGGCCGGTTCGTACACTATCGTCGCCTTTAACAAGACGAGCTACGACATCCAGGCGACGAGCTATTCCACGTTTAGCCGCCTAGGGCTGACTGTGGGTAAGCATATCGCGCAAAAACAGGTGAAGATTGAGGACGGCAAGCAGCTCGACGTGACGCTCGACGTCCCCACGTTTGACGTGGAGACGTATCGTGCCGAGCGCGGGCTGACGGCGGGCTCGGTTATCGCTGATTCGTCCGCGGTCGTTGGCGCGGAGACCGAGCTGCGCATTCATTACGAGCTCAAGGACAGCCAGGCTGCCAAGATCGAGATTCCTCTGGCCAAGGATGCCGTCGAGGATGTGTCCGCAGCGCTCGCGAAGCCGGCGCCAGCTCCGATGCCATGTGGGCTGCCACAACTTGGAGGGCGACAACCTCGTTCTCGATATGAAGAAGAGTGCGGGCGCCGATGTGTTTGTGCGCTTTAAGCCTAAGGCCGCGGGCATCTATGCCGTCTCGCCGCTTATTACGCTGGGCGAGGTGACATTGCCGCTGGGAAGCACCACGCTTGAGGTTAGCGGATCGCGCATCGAGGTCGACAACACCGACGTTCACAGCCTGCTGGGCAATGTGGCCTACGTTTATGCAGCGCCGGGCAAGAGCGTGCAGCTCACCGTGGGGACGGGCTCGTCGCTGCAAAGTACACCGGCAAGACCAATAAACTCGGCCGTGCCAAGATTGAATACGAACTGCCGCAGGATACGCTTGCCGCCGAGCGTGTGACGCTCGAAGCGCGCGTGGGCTCGACCGATGTCGCCGCCGCTGCCGCAGAGGTGACGGCTCGCAATTATGTGCGCTATGTTCCGGGTGCTTCGGTCTGGAACTTTGATGTGACGTATCGTGGCGGTACGCAAAACCTGGTCAAGGACGGCAAGGACACCGGCAAGGGCCTGTGGACCTTCCATCATCTGCCACAAAAGAAGAATGCCTACTGGACCTTTGACATCACGCTCGAGGTGGGAAACGAAGAGGCCGCCGACACGCTCGACCTGTACGTGGACTGCGTGGATGGCAAGACGGTGACGATTCCTCTGACTCAAAGTCGCGCGAGGCACCCGCGTGCGCTATGCGGCGGAGTATGTGGACGAGGGTTACCTTAAGCTGCTTAATGAGTTTAACAAGGCGAATGACTCGACCTATGTGAACTGCGGCAACTTTGAGCAAATCTTTATGCCGCAGACCTACCGCATCTCCAATGCCCAGCTTATGACCATGCTGAGTTTTGACGCCAAAGCTTCGGCCAAAAAGCATTCCGCCGCGGCCGAGGAGCGCCAGCAGGAGTTCTCGAATGCCGTGCAGCAGTGGCACGAGTATATGATGGATAACTCGTTTAATGATGTCGACGAGGCCTTTAACGACGCGATTGACCAGATGGTCGCCGATGCGTTTGCCGAAGAGGACAAGGACGGTAAAGAGGATGAAGCCCAAGGTGGAGCTGCGCGTAAGGCTCGTCGCGCCCCTGCCGCCAGCGACGGCGAGGGTGATGGTGCTGGCAACGACGAGGCCGCGCAGTTTGCGGCTGAGCTCAAGGCCGCGGTCGGCGGGTCGTCGGCGCTGCTGACCCAGCAGGGCGACAGCTATGGCGTCAATGTGGACAAGATGATCTTTGAGGATGCTTACGGCACCAGCGAGGATTGGTATCAGGAACTCGCGGCGGCCAGCGCGAACGCTGCGGATGCGGCCGCCATCAAGGAGCTCGTCGACCATGCATCGCGAGCGGAGTTTATTGCCCAGCAGGCCGAGGATCTGGTGGGCCAGTCGATGGGTATCGGCCAGCTCAACCAATACGGAAGCTGGAATGACGCAACCGCTGCGGCGCTCAACAAGTGTGCAGCATTAAGCCAGCGAGTACAACGGCCAGTCGACGAGCGGGTTTAACGATTTGGGCCAGGTGCTCGGCAGCTCGCTGAGCTACAAGGCGGCTGACGACGATACCGTCAAGGGCTTTAAGGTCGCCGCGCCCGATGGCGAGCAGACGGCTATATCGAGTCGGAGTTTATCGAGAACTCCAATAACAACAAGAACCAGGCGCTTCTGTTTAACTCGATCGCCATGCAGTGCGACATTCTGGACAACCTGTACGACAACTGGAATGTGGTCCATAGCCTCAACAACTCCAAGGTGCGCGGATGCTCATGGCCTGGAAGCTCAACGGCGACGTGAGCGCCCATATGAAGCTCATCCGCACGATCCGTTCGCTCAAGAGCTATAAGATCGAGTGCGAGATGTTCGGACAGGTCTTTAAGACCGACGCGTGGAAGGCGGCCGGTCAGGCGTTTCCCGCGGCGACCCAGGGCATCGGCATCTTTACCGGCATTTACGGCGTGAACGATGCCAGCAAGAACTGGGAGAACGTGAACGTCCGCATGCAGAAGGTGAAGGGCGAGCGCGAGGGCTATGAGCTTCAGCATACGCGCTTGCTTGCCAAGCCCGAGAAGACCGAGGACGACTGGAAGTGCATTTACGCGCTGCGTGACGCCATGGAGAAGGCGCGTGCGTTTGAGGATCTGCTGTATCGCCAGCTCTGCCACGATAGCACCGATGTGGCAGTGGGCTCCATTATGACAATCGCCGGCGTGCTGACGGCCGGTTCGGCGGGTACCGTGGTGGGCGCTGCCTATGATGCGGCTTCGACCAGCGTAGGTTCGGAGCGCGCGATTAAGCTGACCAATGCCGAATGCGCCTACGATGTTGCCTGCGAGCAGGTGGAGCGCGCGTGCCAGAATCGCATTACGGTCAACTGGGGCGAGCTGACCGATGCCGAGGTCTACAAGGCCAACAAGGACGGCTTGATCTCGGACGAGAAGATGCAGTCGATCTTCGAGGCGCGTTACCGCAATGTGGCTGCCAAGGCTGCACCCGACCCTGCGGGCGTGGTGTACGAGGGCCTGCTGTCCAATACGGTTGAAGGCGCGACGGTTGAGCTGTGGAGCGCCGACAATGCGGCCGGTACCAATGCGGTGCGTTGGGATGCCGAGGAGTATGAGCAGGACAATCCGCTTGCAACGGGTGCGGACGGCGCGTACAACTGGAATACGCCGACCGGCTGGTATCAGGTGCGCGTGACAAAGGACGGGTATGAGGAGGCGCGTTCGGCTTGGCTGCGCGTGCCGCCGATTCAGACTGAGGTGAACATTGGCTTGGTGTCGACGGCGGCGCGAGGTGGCCTCGGCCCATGCCTATACCGATTGCATCGAGGTTGAGTTTGCGCAGTATATGGATGCGAGCGACGATGCCCTGGTCGCATTGCGCGCGCAGGGCTTGGGCGACGTGACGTATACGTGGCTCGACAAACAGGACGATCCCAATGGCAAGCCGCTATCGCGCGTGCTGCGTATTCGCTATGCCGATGCGCGTGAGGCGGGCTCGACGGTGGCGTTTGAGCTCGACGGTGCTCGCAACTACGCCGGCACGGCCATGGCGCGCTGGCAAGTGGCGAGCTTGTCGTGGGCGTTCGTGCCGACAAGCTCAAACTCAACGTGGAGCAGGCCGTGACCATGCTTGATGGCAGTGACTTTGAGCTGGTGGCGCACGTGACCGATAAGGCGGGCAAGCCGTTTGCGGGCGCCAAGGTTAGTGTTGGGCTGGAGTCCTCGGCTATCTGCTCTGTCGATGCCACCCAGGCCGTGACGGGCGAGGACGGTGCGGCGATGTTTGTGCTGCATGGTGCTCTGGCCCGGCTTGACGACGTTGACGGCGGCGGTGGGCGGCACGGGCGCTGTCCAAGCAGGTCGACGTTCGCGTGTCTGCCGAGGCAGTGCGACCGGCGCGACCGGTGGCGACGATTGGTGCGACGACGTTTGGTGCATGGTCGCCCAAGGAGAACTACATTACGGTGCCCAAGGGCACGAAGCTGGAGCTTTCTGCCGAGGATGGCACGACGATTTGGTACACCACCAACGACACCTGTCCCTGCCGTGACGAAGACCGCGTAAAGTACACCGAGCCCATTGCGCTCGATAGCAACATGTATGTGCGCATTGCGGCGCAGCGCCCTGGCATGTCGTACAGTGAGTATTCCGAGCGTCTGAACATTACGATTACGGTGACCGATGAGGCGGTGCCTGAGCCGACGCCCGATCCCGGTCTGAAGCCAGAGCCCGAGCCGACGCCTGGCGACGGCGAGCAGGCGGCGGTGCGGATGGCTCTGGCGGCACCGGGGTACCTGCGGGCGGTTCGACTTCGACGACGACCACGGTGACGACGAACAAGTCCAAGGTAAGGGCGAGAACGGCAAGAAGTCCGGCGGCACGGAGCTCGCCAGCACGGGTGACTCCACCGCGATGACGGTCGCCGCTTGGGCATCGCCGGCGCAACCGTTGCCGCGGCCGGCATCGCCGCGACCAAGCGTCGCAAGCGTTAGGTTTTGGCGACAACGCCCATTCTCGGCTTTTGCAAGATCTCAATCTGTAACACCAAGCTGCCCAAAACGGCTCTAGATGTTACAGATTGAGATGAACTGCTCGGCCGCCAACCTAACGTCTCGATCTGTAACACGTAGCGAGGAATTTGGTCTCTAACTGTTACAGATTGAGACAAACAGGCGGATGTTCGCACAATATCTTGATCTGTAACAACTACAAGGCTCAACAGGGTCTAACTGTTACAGATTGAGACAAACGCTGGAATTGGTTTGCCGACCAGGCCCCCAACCACCACAAAGGTGCCTGTCCCCATCGTGGTGGTCGGGCGGCTGGCATAGAAAAAGTCCCCGCCGGGCGTGTGCTCGACGGGGACTTTGCCGTTTGGTGGCTAGCGCTGTAGGTGATTACTCGCCCAGCAGGCTCTTGGTGATCGAAGCGGCGGCCTTCTTGCCGGCGCCCATCGCCAGAATGACCGTAGCGGCACCGGTGACGATGTCGCCGCCGGCCAGATGCGGGGATCGGTGGTCTGGCCGGTCTCCTCGTCGGCAACGATGTAGCCCCACTTGTTGAGCTCCATCTTGCCGCCGATCTTCTTTGCGAAGGGGTTGGCGTTGGTGCCGATAGCCGAGATCGCGACGTCGCAGGGGATCTCCTCGATGGCGCCCTCGATGGGCACCGGACGACGGCGGCCGGACTCGTCGGGCTCGCCGAGCTCCATCTTCTGGACCTTGACGGCGCACACGGAGCCGTCCTCGCCAGCGACAAACTCGAGCGGGGAGACGAGCGGCAGAACCTCGACGCCTCGGCTTGGCATGGTGCAGCTCGGCGCGACGGCAGGGCATCTCGTCCTCGGTACGACGGTAGGCGATGATGGCGTGCTCGGCGCCAGGCGCTTGGCGGTACGGACGGCGTCCATAGCCACGTTGCCGCCACCAAAGACGACGACGTTCTTGCCATGCTTGGTGGGGGTGTCGTACTCGGGGAACTTGTTGGCCTTCATCAGGTTCACGCGGGTGAGGTACTCGTTAGCGAAGAAGACGTTGGGCAGGTTCTCGCCGGGGACGTGAGGAACTTGGGCAGGCCAGCGCCGGTCGCCACGTAGATGGCGTCGAAGCCCTGCTCGAACAGCTCCTCGGCCGTGGCCATGTTGCCCACGACGGAGTTGTACTCAAACTTGACGCCCATGTCCTCCAGGCCGTCGATCTCGCGCTTGACGACTGCCTTGGGCAGACGGAACTCGGGGATGCCGTAGACCAGCACGCCGCCGCCGGTGAAGAAGGCCTCGAAGACGGTGACGTCAAAGCCGTTGCGGGCGAGCTCGCCGGCGCAGGTGATGCCGGACGGGCCGGAGCCGACGACGGCGACCTTCTTGCCGTTCTTGGGAGCCATCTTGGGCGTGGAAGCGAGCTCGGGGCGGTCACCCAGGAAGCGCTCGAGCTGGCCGATGGCCACGGCTCGGACTTCTTACCACGGATGCACTTGCCCTCGCACTGGTTCTCCTGCGGGCAGACGCGACCGCAGATAGCGGGAAGCTGGAGTCCTCGCGGATGGTATCGAGAGCGCCGCCGAAGTCCTTCGCGCGGATCTGCTCGATAAAGCGGGGAATGTTGATGTTGACGGGGCAGCCCTCAACACAGAACGGCTTCTTGCAGTTGAGGCAGCGCTCGGCCTCGGCCAGCGCCATCTCCTCGGTGAAGCCTTGTCGACGGGGCGGAAGTCGCAAGCGCGCTCGGCAGCCGGCTCCTCGTTATCGGGGGTGCGGGGCGACTTCATATCGGCAACGAAACGACCGTTAACTAGTGGCATGCGCAGCTCTTTTCCTCATAGGCTTGAGGGACTCGCCCTCTTCGGAACGGTAAGCGGCCTGGCGGGCACGAAGGTCATCCCAGTCGACCAGGGTGGCATCGAAGCCGGGGCCGTCGACGCAAGCGAACTTGGTCACGCCGCCCACCTCGACGCGGCAGCAGCCGCACATACCGGTGCCGTCAACCATGATGGGGTTGAGCGACGCGGTGATGGGGGTGTCGTACTTCTGGGCGGTGAGGGTCGAGAACTTCATCATCGGAACGGGGCCGACGCAGAAGACCTGGCTCACGGCCTTGTCCTGCAGCAGGCGCTCCAGCGGAGCGGTGACAACGCCCTGCTCGCCGTAGGAACCGTCGTCAGTGGTGATGTGGATGTGGTCCTCGTCGAGGAGCTCACGGAACTGGTCCTCCATGAGCAGGAGGTCCTTGGTGCGGGCGCCCATGATGGCGTGGACTCGTGGCCGGTCTCGACCAGGTGCTTGGCGACCGGAAGGCAATTGCCAGGCCGACGCCGCCGCCAATGACGGCACAGGGCCCTCAGCCATCTCGGTGGGAACGCCCAGCGGGCCCACGACGTCGCGCAGCGACTCGCCGGCCTCGTAGGTGGAAAGCATTTCGGTGGTCTTGCCGATCACCATGAAGATGAACTCGACCCAGCCCTCGTCACCGTTCCAGCCGGCTAGGGTAAACGGGACGCGCTCGCCCGTCTCGTTGGCGCGAACCATGAGGAACTGTCCAGCGTGCGCATGCTTGGCGATTGCGGGCGCCTCGATGCGGAACTTGAACACCTTCTCCGAGAACTGCGTCTTCTCCAGGATCTTATACATAGAACCCCTCTCTTGTTAGGGCTGCCGAACCGTGCCTCCACGGAAATGGGCGGTAGCCCGAATAAAACCGTACGTGCACAGGCGTTGTGCAGACATACGGTGCAAATTATACCCTCATGGACATGTCACTTACGTGTGTCTTCGGCGGTTGGGAGCAGGGTTTATCCACTTTGGCCTACCAAATAGGGGCAGGTTTATTTTGGTCAGTTTTATCGGGTAAAACGGCAAAGGGGGCCGGCCTCGCGCTTCGTTGAGGCCGGCCCCTTTGGGGTGTTATGCATGTATGGTGGCAGCGCGTTTATTGCGATGTGTCGACTGCGGCGTTTCCGCAGGTAAAACCTGTCAAAATAAACCTATCCCTAAATGATAGGTTTTAGTGCTTGCCGTTGG
>ENA-OQHP01000207-OQHP01000207.1-human-gut-metagenome-genome-assembly--contig:-NODE-207-length-20076-cov-2.791568_pt1 | contig 20076 bp, 22 predicted proteins | sample MGYA00242563_ERZ504717 | MGnify/ENA primary metagenome ERZ504717 (study PRJEB26092, sample SAMD00036212) | human gut metagenome | host: Homo sapiens | study: EMG produced TPA metagenomics assembly of... | reverse complement strand
AAGGGTTATACAATTGTTAGCCTTTATTGGGGTCGCCGCTGACGAGTTTGACGATTAGATTTAGTAGATTGATAAATACTGTAATTGTGTAATAAAGAAACGATTGATCGTTTTATGGTTCATATAAGTAGAAAATAAATAGAATATTAATAGATAATAGCCTGATTTTTAGAGTGCTGATTATGCTAATGGTAGAGTATAAGTAGAAAGTGACTAAAAAAATATTCATAATATATTGTGTATCAAGTAAAAGGGGGAAATAATATAAGTATGGTGGACTTAATGAATAGAGGAGAACGGTAAGCATAAGTTCTTTTGGAACTTAGTTCTATAAAAGAGGAAGTACAAGAATTCATTTCTTATAAAAAAACGCCTAAATATTAGTCGTTCCAAACAATATTCAACTGTTAAAAGAGTAATTTCACACAAAGGATAAATAGTTAAAGAAAATAAAAAACAAGGTACTTATTTGGAACAAGATATCTGAAGAAGAAAATGATTATCTTGACAATTTTCATGTATTTCACATCATTTTATACTAAAAATAAAATAACTACCTTACATCTAACAAATATCACAACTAAACAATACTTATGAATAAAAAAATATCATAGACAAAAAATAATAGACTTATTCTTTTATTTTTAATAAAATTTTATATCTTTGCAATATTATTGATAAAATGAGTTCCAAAAGAACTTGGATAATGTTTAATTAAAAGAGAGTGAGTATGAAAGAAAAAGTGTTAGTGTTACTAGCTTGTCTGTGGTTGGGTATCGGCTTCTCTATGGCTCAAGCGCCTAAAACAGTTGCAGGAGTTGTAACTTCTGCGGATGATGGTGAGCCGATAATAGGTGCGTCTGTTTTAGTAGAAGGGACTACTATGGGAGCAATTACGGATGTAGATGGCAAGTTTGCTATCAATAATGTTCCTACAGATGCCAAAGCGCTGATTGTTTCTTATCTGGGTATGATTACTCAGCGAGTTGGAATTCAGCGTGGTACTATTACTGTAACAATGAAGTCGGACACAAAAGTGTTGGATGAAGTGGTTGTAACTGCTCAAGGATTGAACCGTAAACAAAAAGCGTTGGGTTATTCTACACAAAGGTGGCAGGTGAGGATCTAACTATTTCACGACAGACCGATTTGGGTAATGCTATGGCCGGTAAAGTGTCGGGAGCACGTTTTATAGGTGGTGCCAGTTCTGGTTTTGATGCAGGTACTATTATTTTGCGTGGTGCAGGTTCCATTCCTTCTTCGTCCCAGTCGGATAATCCGGCCAATGAGCCTATTTATGTGGTAGATGGTGCTATCACCAACAAAAACTCTATCAATATGGATGATGTGGAAAGCATAAACGTATTGAAAGGTCCCGCGGCTACTGCCCTTTATGGTTCGCGTGGTGGTGCAGGTGCTATCATCATAACTACTAAGGCGGGACAAAGTGAGAAAGGGTTGCTTGAAGTAAGTCATACATTGCAGGCCGAAACTTACTATAATCATTTCAATATGCAGAAGCTGTATGGTGGTGGAGGATATGGAGGTACGGAAAAAGGTAACAGGGCTCAGGATATTTATGATTTGTATAGTGGTGATATTCCCGGTTTGCAAGGTGCTTATGTGTACGATTATAATGAGGACACTTCTTGGGGAGCTGCATACGATCCGGCTGTGAAATATGTCACTCCGTTGTCATTAGACGAAACCAGTGGTCATTATGGAAAACCAGCCACTTGGCAACATGGATTGGATTTGAGAGATCTTTATCGGACTGGTGTAACCAATACAACCAACGTTTCGTTTTCAAAGAGTGTGAAAGATTTTAATACCCGTGTTTCTTTCACCAATAGCTATCGTACTGGTGTGCAGCCCAATTCGGATGCTATTCGCCGTTTCTTAGGGTTCAAGACAAATTTCAAACCCACACCGTGGATGAATGTGTCATTGGATTATAAATATACTTATCGTCAGGATCATAATGCTGCCGAAAGTGGATATAACGGTTCACGTACCGTTTTGCAGGAATATACCCAATGGGGACAGACCAATGTCAATTTAAAAGATTATAAGGACTATAAACGTCCGGACGGATCATGGAGGACGTGGAATATCAACAGTGTGAATAATCAAAGTGCTGCATTCCATGATAATCCGTATGCTTTATTTCATGAATATAATCATCGCACCATTTATCAATGGAATGTATTCAGTGGTGATGTGTCTGTGGACCTTCCTTATAACTTGAAGGCAGGGGTACGCGTAAATGGTAACATACGTGGTTACAAATTGGAACGAGAACGCCCTTCAGGATCTATTAATTTCCGGTCAAATTATCGTCAGGATCAAAGCAGTTTGATTGATTTGACCGTACAAGGACGTTTAACTTGGGGACAATCATTTTTTAAAGATAAACTAACGGTAGACGCAGCTCTTTTTGCAGAAGCACGTGACTATACGTACGATAATTTATATGCATACACCAATACGAATTATGATTTGTCTTTGGACGATTACTATAATTTGGCTGCTTCATCGGGTACTATTGCTTTAGCCTATAATGAGAAAACACATTACAAAGAACGTAGTGTTTATGCCACAGCTACCATGGGCTGGGATGATACTTATTTTCTTGACGCTTCTGTTCGTAACGATATGTCTTCCACATTGAGTCCTAATCATAACAGCTATTGGTATGGTGGCCTTTCCGCTTCTGTCCTTGCTCACAAATGGGTGAATGCAGAATGGCTGAACTTTTGGAAACTGCGTGCTAGTGCGGCTCAAGTAGGTACTACGCTCAATGCTTACAATATTTATCCTACTTATTCGCTGGATACCAGTTATGGTTCACATGTTACAATGTATGAACCTTCTTCTCAGAAAAATTATAATATCGAGCCGTCTATTTCCACTTCGTATGAAATAGGTACGGAATTCCGTTTGTTCAATAATCGTTTATGGGGTGATTTCAACTATTATACCCGGGATGACAAAGATCAGATAATCTCCGTAACCTCTGCTCCGCAATCGGGGTATTCCACTCGTAAGATGAATGCTGGTTTAATTCGTAATCGGGGTGTTGAATTGAGTTTGGGCGGGATGCCTGTTTCCACTAAGAACTGGAAATGGGAAATGAATTTCAATATAGCGAAGAATAGTAATAAACTGGTGGAACTAGCTGATGGAGTGGATTCTTATTCTATTTATTGGACTTCATTCACAACTCGTTTGTATAATTATGCTATGGTTGGTAAATCACTTGGTGTGATAACCGGTAATACATGGGAACGTGATGACAATGGCAATATAATCTTCCATGAATTGAGTGCTTCGCAGAAGGCGTTGTATGGTGGTGAATATGTACCTACTTACAATCAGAATACACTAGATGAACTGGGTAACTTCCATCCGGATTTCACTGGTGGTTTTAATACTAGTATCAGTTTTAAGAATTTCCGTCTGTCGGCTAATATTGATTTCTCTGTAGGCGGACAGATTGTATCCTATACTAATATGTGGGGTAGCAATAGCGGTATTCTTGATAAAACAGCTGAGCTTAATGACCGTGGCGTCAATGTTCGTGAACCGGTAAGCAAAGGTGGTGGTATCCACATGACTGGTGTGGATCAGAATGGCAATAAGGTAGATACCTATGTCAATGCTAAACTATATTATACCACAGCTTCCCGTGTATGGGAAGAATGGGTGTATGACCGTACTTACGTGAAACTTCGTGAAGTGTCATTGTCGTATGTTTTCCCGTCACAGACTTTGAAGAAACTAAATATCGGCCTGAGTCGTGCCAGTGTGGCAATTAATGCTTCCAATCCATGGTTGATCTACTCAGCTTGTCCTAATGTGGATGTGTCTGAAATTGGTATGGGATATTTTGAGGGTGGTAATGCCGCTGCAACCCGTTCGATAGGTTTTACCGTTAATCTTGCTTTTTAAACCATAAAATGAAGAATCATTATGAAATATATTAAATTATTATTTTTATCTCTGAGTTTTGCAGCAACATTCACAGCATGTGATATGACTGACTTTGGCGATATTAACAAAGATCCCAATGAACCGTCGGAGGCTAATACTGGTATGTTGTTTACATACGCTTGTACTTATGTGAAATACTTCTCTATGAACTCAAATTATTATTACCCGTGGACGCAAATGTATCCGGGGTATATGTCCGAGAAAAATAATAATCAGTATGGTGCGTTTGGCGGACCTACTATGAGTACAAGTTCTTATTATCTTTATCCGTTGAAGAACTGCCAGAAGATTATTGACTTTAATAGTGATGAGACTGAAAAAGGTAAACCTGCCATTGTGCAGTTTGGTGATAATGCCAATCAGATTGCGGTTGCACGTACATTGATGGGATTCATCTATATGCACCTTACAGATGCTCTAGGGCCACTTCCTTACACAGAAGCATTTCAGGCAGGTGAGGAAAATTTTACTCCGGTATTTGATTCACAGGAAACTATTTATGCTAAGTTAGATGCCGATTTGAGGGAAGCGTATAATCAGTTTAATGAAAGTGGCTCGTTGAGCACAGCCGACATCCTGTTCGATGGTGACATTCGTGCATGGAAGAAACTGAATGCTTCTACCCGTATGATGCTTGCTATAAAACTGGCAGATGTGGATCCTGCCGAAGGACGCTCGCGTTTTGCTCAAGCTTACGCTGATGGCGGTATTGAAGAAAATGCCTATAATTTGAATTATACTTTTGAGGCCAATACTGTGGGATATTTATATTATAATGGCGTAAACTATAATTATAATTTTGTTCCTAATAAGTATTATGTAGATCAGTTGAAGGAATTGAAGGACAACCGTCTGTTCTCTACTTGTTCGCTGATTCCTTTTGGCAAGACACAGGCAGAGACAGGCGTGACAGATGAAGACCTGAAGAATTTTGATAAATACCAAGGTATGCCTTTGGGTATTGAGTCTGCAGATGTGAACACGTGGAATAAAGTCTGCTGTTTTTATAATCCTTCGCTTACACAGGTAACCTCTACTTTCCCTATTATTACTGCTTCTCGTATGCTACTTATCGAGGCTGAAGCTGCTCAACGTGGCTGGATTCAGGCTGATCCTGCCCAACTTATGCAGCCGGTGTGAAGGCATCATTGAACAATGGGGAGCCGAAGGTGTTGATGAATATTTGGTACAGGAAGCAGTTGCTTATACGGGTACTGATGCTGATAAAATTAATAAAATTGCTCTTCAGCGCTGGATCAGTGGCTTCATGGCTGATGGTTTTGAGGCATGGTCTGACTGGCGTCGTTTTGATATTCCGAAACTAGAAGTCGGTCCGGTTTGTACAACGATTGATCACATCCCTTATCGCCATCAATTTGATAGCGAAATTTATCAAGGTAATCTTGAAAATTATGAAGCTGCCGTGAAAGCAGATTTGAATGGTGATGATAGCCGTGAGCAACGAGTATGGTGGAATAGAAGATAAGATTTGAAGTATATAATTCTCTTTAAAGTTTCGTTTAAATATAGGGGACATTCTCAGTGATGAGAGTGTCTTCTTTTATTGAAATAAATCAAAAAATATATAGGATAAACGTTAGTTAAGACTAGGTAATTCATAAATTGCCTCGATGGATAGATATACGTATTGCTTTTTCTTATTCACTTTTGTTGTGTTTGGTTGGGTGGCATTTGAAGAATGTTATTGTTGGGATATTGAATTTTTATGAAGAAATTCTCCTGTTTTAAAGCATAAAAAAAGGCTATCTATCCCAGGTAGCCAATCTTTTGTTAACCTTAAATCTAATACTATGAAAAACACACTACAAAGATACGGACTTTGTTTATAATAGCAAGTTTTTAGTCTGTATTTCACCGTTTTATAACATGCTTTATAAATATATCGCACCTTGTTAACAAATTAATTTAAAAATGTAAAGTTTTGTTTATTATGACCTTTCGGACTTTTTGTCTTATGAATGATAGAAGAGGGCAAATGAAAATAAAAGTATGTGATAGCTGTTTTTCTATTTCTTATTTTATATCTTTGATGTCACTTTACTGATTGAAAAAATAACAGTTACTTATGAAAAACAGACAGTTTATTGTATTTGCTCTTTTATTAGCATGTCCGTTGCTGTTACACGGACAGGAAACGTTTCTTTGTGGAAAAGAATCATGTAATAAAGGTTATATCCGGCATCCATGGTATGGAAAAAAGGTTGGTTATATAGGAGACTCGATAACTGATCCCAATTGTTATGGAGATAACATAAAAAAGTATTGGGATTTTTGAAAGAATGGTTGGATATCACTCCTTATGTGTATGGAGTGAGTGGACGTCAATGGAATGATGTACCCCGTCAGGCAGAACAATTGAAAAAGGAGCATGGAGAAGAGGTTGATGCCATTGTGGTTTTGATGGGGACAAATGATTTTAATAGCAGTGTACCTGTCGGGACTTGGTTTGCAGAGAAAGAAGAGCAGGTGATGGCTGCCCGTGGTGAAACTAAAAAACTGGAAACGCGTAAAAGGCGTGTTCCTATAATGACGAATGATACGTATAAAGGCCGTATTAATATTGGTTTGAGTCATTTGAAAAAATTGTTTCCCGATAAACAAATTGTTTTGTTGACCCCATTGCATCGTTCTTTAGCGGAATTCGGCGAAAAGAACGTACAACCGGATGAAAGCTATCAGAATAAATGCGGAGAATATGTGGACGCTTATGTACAGGCCATTAAGGAAGCAGGTAATTTGTGGGGAGTTCCTGTAATAGATTTTAATTCGGTTACAGGTATGAATCCGATGATTGAAGAACAACTTATTTATTTCTATGATTCGGGGTATGATCGTTTGCATCCTAATACCAATGGTCAAGAACGTATGGCACATACATTGATGTATCAATTACTTTCTTTGCCTGCATCATTCTGACAGTTGGACATTCATATTTTGCCTTTTTGGAAGAGTTTGTCTATTGGGGAGAACCTTCGATGTTTCGATATGAATTTGAAGAATTGAAAAAATGTTCAAGTGGCAAATTGATGTTGTTTGAACATCTTTTTATTAGTTCTTATTTACTGAAAGAGTAATTGAACTATTGATTTTGAGCAAATTTCTATATTCTTGTATCATTTTTTATGGTTTCTTTTCTTGTTTACTTTTGCCTAAATCTTTTAACTTATAAAATGTATATGAAAAACATGAAATTAAAAGTATTACTTGTTTTATGTGCTTTACTCCTGTTATCGGCTTTTATTGCTGAGAGAAAAGCCCCCATTACTATTTTTATGATTGGTGATTCTACCATGGCGAATAAAAGTCTGAAGAATGGTAATATAGAGCGTGGTTGGGGACAAATGCTTCCCGGATATTTTACGGAAGAGGTTGTGGTGGATAATCACGCTATGAATGGATGAAGTTCACTCAGTTTTATCAATGGAGGACGTTGGGATGTAGTGCTTTCTAAAATTCATAAAGGTGATTATGTATTTATTCAATTCGGGCATAATGATGAGAAATCTAGAGTCACATTACATACAGAATCCGGAAGTACCTTTGATGATAATTTAAGACGTTTTGTGAATGGAACATGTGCTAAGGGAGGAAATCCTGTACTGTTCAATTCTATAGTTCGTCGTAATTTCCCCCCCCCCTAAAGGTGTGACGGAGATAAAGGGTAGTTATGAAAAAGAAGGTCCGGTATTGGTTGATACCCATGGGAATATCTGGAATCTCCCCGTCGGGTAGCCGGAGAAATGAATGTATCTTTTATTGATTTGAATAAATTGATCCATGACTTGGTTACCGGTATGGGAGTCGAGAATTCAAGAAAATTGTTTATGTGGATTCCAGCAGGACAATATGAATTTTGTCCGGAAGGGAAAATTGACAATACTCACTTGAATATATATGGTGGACGTATAGTTGCCGGGTTGGTTGTGGACGCTTTGATGGAAGAAGTGCCGGCTTTGGCAAAATATGTGCGACGTTATGATTATGTGGTGGCGAAAGATGGGAGTGGAGATTTCTTTACAGTTCAGGAAGCAGTGAATGCGGCAGTTGGTGGGAGCAAGAAAACAATATCTATACTTGTCCGTCCGGGAGTATATGAAGAGCATGTTTCTATGCCGGAATCATCGCCTCGAATAGAATTGGTGAAACAGACAGGGGCTGATATCAGGGATAACGGGTTCACACAAGATGTTTATGTGGCACCTTATAAGGGTGACAGAGTGTGTGCTATTAGTTATACATTTGATAAGAACAGGGGTAGGTACATGTACTGAACAATATCACATCGGGGGAGATAAGTCGAAATCGACTCCTGCGTCTTTAGATAAATGGGTGGAAAGCTTGGTAAACTCCGGTAGATAGGGAGTTGGCAATGATACATGGAATATCGCAGGGATATGATGCTTTTCAAAATCCTGAAATATTGTGGGAATAAGGTAAAGGCTATGGAAAATGAAATATGGGTGGGTACATTTAGAGAGGTAGTTGCTTATAACAAAAGAACGAGAAAAAAATCGCTTGAATGTGCTAGAAAACGGCTATAACATAACTCCTCATTTGGATATGAATGCACAATTATTTACAGAACCACTGACTATGGTATTGAAATCTGTGGGAAACAGAGTTTCGGAGATTAGGCAAGATGGGAAAAAGCGTTTTCTAAAGAAGGATACTGATAAGGTTCTTTTCGATTTTAATCTTTATGGAGTGATGATTCAGATTCGTTTTATCTGAGGTGTTGGATATAGTTTTAAAACTAGAATAGGGAAATCCGTTAGTCTTTATTGTGACCATTTAAGGTGTGATAATAAGATTAACGGATTTGTTTTTTTGCTCTTTTATAAAGTTACTCAGAATTAATTTTTAAATTTGTTCCCGTTAACTTTATTCCTTTTCAAAAGAAATAAAATGGAAAACACAGAGAAACTGATTGTAGAACAACTGAAAAATGGCAACGAAGATGCTTATAAATACATCTATGATTATCATTATGTTCTTTTATGTCATGTAGCAAATCAATATTTGAACGATAATTTTTTATCGGAAACTATAGTTGGAGATGTAATATTTCACCTTTGGGAAATCAGAGAAACTTTAAACATTACTATTTCTATTAGAAGTTATCTGATAAAGGCTGTTCGTAATCGTTGTATAGACTATCTGAAATCTAGATCTGAAAAAAGGAAATTTCATTTTCAGTTTTAGTACCGGAAGAGATGTCTGAAGAAAAGTATTTGCAGTCGGATAATTATCTTTGGGAATATTATTAGAACGTGAATTGGAGCATGAAATCCGTATGGCAATAGATAAACTACCGGTTGAATGTAGATGTGTTTTTGAAAAAAGTAGATTTGAGGAGAAAAAATATGAAGAAATTTCTCAGGAATTAGGTATTTCTATAAATACGGTTAAGTATCATATAAAGAATGCATTATCTTTCCTTCAGACTGAATTGAGCAAATATTTAATTGCTTTGATTTTATTTTTTCGTGTTAAAACAGAAAGTTCTTTTAGGACTACCCTGTATTTAAAATAAATCGTCTTCACTTTAGAAACAACAAAGATGAAAGCAGAAAAAGAACATATTGATGAATTAATAGTATCCTATTTAAGTAATGAGTTGGATGGAAATGCTGTGCATGAACTGAAGGAGTGGATAGCTGCGTCTGTGGAAAATGAAAAGTATTTTATGCAGCGGCAAGAAATTTGGTTTTCTGCCATAAGTGTGAAAGAGGATGTTAAATATGATAAGAGCAAAGCATTGAACAATTTAAAAATAGAATTGCTAATCAGAGGTTGAATGATAAAAGAGAACGTGAAAATTTCTGTTTGTCTAAATTTTGGCGTTATGCAGCTGTTATTGTTGTATTGTTCTCAGTTTCTTATTTTTCTTATTGGAGGGGTGGAATAAGTATAAAAGAGGTATTTTCGGATATCATTGTGGAGGCTCCTCTTGGTTCCAGAACAAAATTGACCTTGCCGGATGGGACATTAGTGTGGTTGAATGCCGGATCGCGTATAACATATTCACAAGGATTCGGAGTAGGGAATAGAAAAATAGAATTGATAGGAGAAGGGTATTTGAAGTTAAACGAAATGAAGAAGTTCCATTTCTTGTGAAAACGAATAGTTTGCTGGTAAAGGTATTGGGGACGAAATTTAATTTTCGGGATTATCCGGATGATGCAGAAGCCATTGTTTCTTTGTCCGAAGGAAAAGTGGCATTGAATAATTTATTGAAAAAGAAAAAGAAGCTTTTTTGTTACCCAATGAAAGGGTGGTCTTGAATAAAAGAATGGCAGAATGCATGTGGAGTATTCTACTGTTTCCAATGCATTACAATGGACTAATGGATATTTATTTTTTGATGAGGAATTGTTGCCAGATGTTGTGAAGGAGTTAGAACGTAGTTATAATGTGAAAATACAAATAGCTAGTGATACTTTGAATACTTTCAGGTTCTATGGAAATTTCGTTCATCGTGAGCAAAATATTCAGGAAGTTTTGGAAGCATTATCTGCGACCCGTAAGATTCATTATATTATTGAAGGACACAATATAACTTTATATTAAGTAGGGAGTGGATTAAAATTGTTTAACCTTAAAATTAAAAGTATGAATAGAATTAGAGCTGTAATACTGTAATAGGGGTACGAAAGGATGAAAAAGAAAAGGTGGGAAGATATAGGGATTTTCCCACCTTGATGAAATCTCTTTTTCGACTTACGATTGTGAGTGCGCTTTTAGAGAATGCAAAGTTAATGATTTTTCTCTTTAAAAGCTAAGTTCATTTAATTTTTTAATTAATAAATTACTAATTTATGAAAAACAAGAGAAAGGCCATATTATTGGTCGGGGCTTTGCTTTGCCTTAATTTGAATATCTTCTCACAGAATATACCATTGAAAATGAATAAAGTATCGGTGAAAAAAGCTATGACTGAGCTAAAAGAAAAAGTGGATATTCATTTGTGTATATAGCTGGGGATTTAGATACGAAAAAGATTGTTGATATAGACGCTGAGCAACTGCAAGAAGTTATTGAGCAAATCTTGGAAGGACAAAATGTTTCTTATGAGATAAAAGATAAAAATATCATTATTCGGAAGAAGGAAGTAGAACAGTCCATGTTGAACGAGAAAAAATTACAAGATATTTCAGGGCTTGTGATGGATGTTATGGGAGAACCTATCGTAGGAGTTAATGTGATGGAAAAGGGGACTACTAATGGTACTATTACTGATATGGATGGTAAGTTTTTACTTAAAGCTCCTGCGAATGCAACTCTTATTATTAGTTTTATCGGTTATAAGACTCTTGCTGTTAATTTGGAAGGGGAAAAGAATGTGAATATAACTCTGAAAGAGGATTTGGAACAATTAGATGAAGTGGTGGTGGTTGGTTATGGAACTCAAAAAAAATCTAGTTTGACAGCATCCGTGGCGACAGTGCCTGCAAAAGAACTGAGTAAACAGATGGGGCATTCTGTTGCAGCTGCTTTGCAGGGGAGGGCTCCAGGAGTAGAAATATTGCAAAGGGGGGAGAAGCTGGGGCAGATATCAAGATACTTGTTCGGGGAGCAGGTACATTTGGTGCTACTGAACCTTTATATGTTATTGATGGTGCATTTTCTAATAATGGGCTAAATTCGTTGAATCCTTCAGATATTGAATCAATAGAAATCCTGAAGGATGGTTCGGCGGCTGCATTTATGGCTCTCGCGCTGCAAATGGGGTTGTGCTGATAACTACCAAGCATGGTCAAAAAGGTAAAGCAAAAGTTGAAATTTCTGCAAACTATTCTTTGCAGACTCCTTCTAAATATCTTGATTTTCTAGATGCAAATGAGCATCGCGAATATACTAAGCAAATTGTTGCAAATTCAACAAACCAGACTCAAGCTCCAGAAAATATTCATCCTACTAATCCTGATATTAATACTGACTGGCAAGATGCATATCTAAGAAATGCTCCTATGTATAATTTGAATGCTTCAATTTCTGGTGGTGGTGAATATTCAACTTTTAATACAAGTTTGGGGTATTTTGATCAGCAAGGTATTATGGAATTTTCTGGTTTTAAGAAATATAATGCACGTGTCAATGGAACGTTTAAGAAAGGACGTTTGACTGTTAGTGAAACTCTTTCTGCTGCTTTTACAAATAAGGAGCCTCAAGTAAGGATGGTGATGGGGATTCCTACTGTTCCAATGACTGATGTAGAGGGAAGGTATGTATCTGCAGGTAAAGATTATTATGTAAATGAAGGAAAAGTTACTAATCCGTTTGCATCTTATTCCAATACTGTTCGAAGAAATAAAACAGTTAATGTTACTGGTAGTTTGAATATAGGACTGAATTTATATAAAGGATTGGATTATAAGCTACTACTTGGAGGTGACTATATATCAACAAATAATATATCTCGGTCCATTGCTTTTGACTCCAATTGGGATGAGAATGGTAATGCAGATCCTGATTATAGCAGAACGATTAATTCACTATCTGAAAGTCGTGGACAGCGATTTAGTTATACAATTGATAACATTTTGACTTATAAGAATATGTTTGCTGGTCATACTATTGACGCAATGGTAGGTACAAGTTGGATGAGAGAATACTATAGAACTATGGGGATTGGTTCTGGTTCTACAGATTTGGGTGGTCCTAATATTACTATTTTTAATGGGAAAGGAGATATAACAAGTGAAGAATACAATTCAGCTTTACTCTCCTTTTTTGCTCGCTTGAACTATGACTATAAGGAGCGTTATCTTGTTTCTGCAAGTATTCGTAGTGATAAATCTTCCAAATTTGCTAAAGGAAATAGGGTCGGTTACTTTCCTTCGGTTTCAGTGGGTTGGAATATACATGAAGAGAATTTTTTAATATAGAATGGATAAGTAAAATGAAGATTAGAGCTAGTTATGGTGAATTAGGAGCTAATTTTATAGATTCATATTCTTTCCTTTCTACGGCTTATGGTCCAATACCTTCTGTATTCGGTGAAAATCAGATTGGTCAAAGTAGTGTGATGAATGGTTATGTAACCAAATTTGCTCAGGAAAATTTGACTTGGGAAAAATCAATATCTAAAAACGTAGCATTGGAAATGGCTTTTCTGAATAATAAAATTTCTTTTACAGCTGAATATTTTTGGAAAGATAATAATGACTTACTTGCTCCATTACTTCCATTAGCATCGTCAGGGCAAACCATTATGACTAATGGGGGGGATTTGCCAGTCTTTAATTCTGCATCTGTTGAAAATAAAGGTTTTGAATTTACGGTAGGTTATCGTAATAATTGGAAGGATTGGAGTTTGGATGTTACTGCCAATATTTCGGCATTAAGAAATAAAGTAAAGAGTTTGGGTGAGGGAGTACAACCCATTAAGGCAGAGGTGATGATGAGTGGTTCTTTTAATGACCGTCCTACTATTACTAAACCGGGCTTGCCTATTGGTACCTTTTGGGGATATGTGGTGGAAGGTTTTGATAATGATGGTAATTTTATTTTTCAGGATAATAATGGTAGTGTGAATGGTGTATTGACAGGAAAACCGGATGGGAAGATTGATGAGAATGATAAAACGGATATTGGTAATCCTCATCCGGATTTTACTTATGGTTTAAATATAAATGTAGGTTATAAGAATTGGGATTTGACTGCTTTTTTCCAAGGAACGCAAGGTAACGATATTTTTGCTTTAATGAAATATGATTGGTATTTTGGAGGAGCTAATAGTGCTACCCTAAAGGATGCTTTCTATAATTCATGGACTCCGCAAAATCCTAATGCAGAAGCTCCTAAACTGAATAGTAAAAACAGTTCTGGCATAAACTCGCTTCCAAGTACATTCTATGTGGAGGATGGTTCTTATTTCAGATGCAAGAATCTACAAATCGGTTATTCCTTTAATAAGAAATTATTGCAAAAATTCCATATAGAATCATTTAGAATATATGCGGGGGTACAAAATTTATTCACTATCACAAAATATCCCTTGTATGATCCCGAAGTTAGTTCAAACGTGTTGTTTGACAGAGGTGTGGATGGTTTCTGGCAAGCACAGGAAAGTCCTCATGAAGCAACAATGAATTCTAGAGTATATAATCTTGGTGTCAATTTAACTTTCTAAAAACAGAATAAGTATGAAAATAATGTTGCGTAAAATTATAGTTATCATTATCAGTTTTGTAACTATTGGAATGATGGGCTCATGTGAAGATATTTTTAATGATTTGGCGGTGAATCCTAATCAATCAGACGTTAATTCATTTTATACTACACTAGAAAATTGTAATAAGGGAATTCTTGGTATCTATGGGTATATTTCGACTCCTCGTAATTTGGGAGCTTGTGGATTTGGTTTGATGTTGACTCGTAGTGATGAGGGGTGTTCGGTAGCTGATTATGGAGTACCAGGTGCTTATAATGAAGAGTTTACCCCTTCTTATTATTCATTGGTTCAACCTTTTCAGTTAATGTATACAGCTGCTTCCCAAGCTAACCAAATGACTTGAAGTCTTACTGAAATAGAATTCAGCAATAAAGAATTACAGGATGCATATTTGGGGGAGGCTTATTTTCTTCGTGCATTTACACATTTCTTTTTATTCATCAATTATAGGAATATTCCTTTGATTAAAGAATTGCCTAAGGCTCCTAATGAATATAAGCCTCAGGCAACACCTGAAGAGGCTTGGGATTTTATTATAGATGATCTGATCAAAGCTAAAGATTTACTTCCTGACAAGAATTTTTGGGATGCTAAAAATAAAGGACGTGTGACGAAAGCTTCTGCTTATGCACTTTGGGTAAGTCATATCTTTATAGATCCGGTATTGAACCCAAATATGGAACTTCACAAACAACTTATTATAATGAGGCTGCTGCGGCTTTTGCAGAAATCATTAATGGTAATTGTGGAAACTACAGATTGGTAGATGACTATTCATGGAACTTTGATGTGGCACATGAAAATAATGATGAATCTATTTTTGAAGTACAATTTGTCGGAGTGTTGAATACAGGATTTAACCCAGGATTTGTGGACAGTGGGTTGTTCAATGATGTCCGGTGTAAAATGTGTATAATGAATAGAAGTAGAAATTCGAATAGTTCTGCACAGGTTATGCACAATTGGTTATATGATAAATTTGTAGCGTCAAAAACAGTGACAGGAGAAACTGATCCACGTATGTTTGGTTCGTTTGTTTTTAATGATAATGTATCGGAGATTATACGTCCGAAAGGTATGAAGGTTACTTTTCTTGAAGGGAAGGATTGGGAAGCAGAAATGGGTTCAAAGGAAGGAACATTTGGTGAACAATATGAGTTGGCAATGGGATATAAAATGTGTAGTAGGAAATGGTTGGATTGGACCTTACCTCCGACAGATGATGCTGGTGGGCATTTTTTTAATGGACGTGCACAAGGAGTAAACTGGAGAATGATTCGTTATTCGGATGTTTTGCTGATGTATGCTGAAGCTGTAGTAATGGGAGGGAAAGCCACTGCAAACATAACCCCGTTAGAAGCAATAAACAAAGTACGCGATAGGTAGGAGTACCTCATGTAACAGAAGCTAATATGAGAACTATTGAAGATGAACGTATTCTAGAACTTACCTATGAAGGCTTCCGATTCTTTGACTTGCTTCGTTGGGGTAAAGTAGTAGAGCGTTTTCGCGAATTGGAAAATACTGATCCTTTGTTTAAAAGGTTTAGCAGGGCTCAATATATGGGGTTTAAGGAAAATAAGAATGAATGGGTTCCATTGCCAATTGATGAAGTAGAGGGTAATCCATATATCACTAAAAATAATCCAGGATGGTAATTAAAAATAGAATAATTATGAAAGTATTTTATTATATTATATGTGCAGCTTGCTTTGCCGGCTGTGTGTCATCTTCCAATGATAAAACGGTGAAAGAGAATGGTAGAACATTGCATAATGGCATTGTGCTGCCCGAGCAATGGCCTCCTAGTATGATTGATGATGGAGTACGTCGCGAAATGTCTTTACCTTATATTTCAAACAAACCGACTGTTATTTCTGTAAATCTAGGACGCCAATTATTCGTTGATGATTTTTTAATTGCAGAAACAGATATGGAGCGTGTTTCCCATAAGGCTATGTTCTATGAGAATAATCCGGTACTTGCTCCGGATAAGGAGTGGGAATACACTTTTGAACGTGCTCCTTATGCTGCTCCTTTCAGTGATGGAATATGGTATGATGAAAGCGAACAAAAATTTAAAATGTGGTATTTGGCTGGTGCCGGATCTATGCACAAACATCGTCAAAGCTTTTATACTTGTTATGCGGAGTCAAAAGATGGGAAGCATTGGGAAAAAGTGAATATGGATATAGTGCCGGGTACGAATATTGTAGATACTTGTGATCGGGATGCGGCTACAGTTTGGCTCGATAAAATGTGTCCAGAACCAGAAAAACGTTTCAAACTCTTCAATGTGGAAAAACATAGTGGAGGATGGAAAATAATTTTAAAATATTCAAAAGATGGTATTCATTGGTCGGAAGGAGTTGCGCAATCAGGACCGGTGGGGGATCGTACCACTGCTTTCTATAATCCGTTTACTCAAAAATGGGCTATAGTCTACGGCAGGGGAGTAAAGCAGACGGACGCTCTAGAGGCTATTTGGAAAATGAAGATCCAGAGATGGCAGTTAGCGTGGCGCATTCATTGGCTAAAGGAATAAAGGATAAAAATATAGTTTTGTGGTTTACTCCTTCCGATAAGGAACTGCCACATCCTGAATTTCCTGATGTGCGTCCAGCCATTTATAATTTTGATGCTATGCCTTATGAAAGTGTTATGCTAGGGTTCTATGCTATGTGGAAAGGACCAGAGAATGATCTCTGTGGTAAGTTAGGTATTCAGAAAAGAAATGAAATAGGGATGGGATATAGTCGGGATGGTTTTCATTTTTATCGTCCCAGTTATGAACCTGTTATGGGAGTAAATGAAACGGAAGGGGCATGGAATTGGGGAAATATGCAGTCTGTTATTGGCGTACCTCTCATTGTTGGTGATTCTTTGTATTTGTATTCTAGTGGAAGAATGAAGAATAAAGTGATGTGGGATGGATTTACTTCTACTGGGTTGGCAACTTTACGTCGTGATGGGTTCGTTTCCATGCATACAGACACAGAAGGGGTACTTGTTACCGAGAAAATAAAGTTTGATGGTAATCATTTTTTGTGAATGCACAAGCAAAGGATTTGCAGGTGGAGATAATGGATGAAAATGGTAATGTGATTACGGGATTTTCCAGAGAGGATTGTAAGGAAATGAATGATTTGAACAGTACTAAACAATTGGTAACTTGGAAATCAGGTAAAAAACTTGCTGCTCTTTCAGGCAAGATAGTTAAAGTGAAGTTTTATGTTACTTGTGGCGATTTATATGCTTTTTGGATTTCTCCATGGGACACAGGAGAAAGTAGGGGATATACAGGTGGTGGTGGTCCGGGACTCAATCCTTGTGGAATCGATATTAAATAACTGATATGTGTAAAACATAGTTGTGTTACGTCGTGTATTTTGTTGGTGGCTGCTTCATGAGAATGAAGCAGTCATTTTTGTATTACAGATAAATTTTGCTTGGTTGAGCTAAGTCAATATTTAAGTATGAGGAAAATGTAGACATAAAAAAAAGGAGCAACGCCTTGCTCCAACCTTTGTTAACCTTAAATCTAATACTATGAAAAACACGTTGCAAAGGTACGTGTTTTAGTGGATTTTGCAAATAAAACAACTAAAAAAATATGTTTTCTAACACGTTTTAATACTTTTGTCCTATTTGTTAAGGATGAGGACTTTTTTTATTTACTTGTATTTTGTCTTTTTTACATATAAAACCGTATATTTGTTGCCACTTTTGCAAAAGGATAAAAACGAATGGTTTCAGTAGATAATTTGAAAGTAGAGTTTGGAGTAACGCCTCTGTTTGAGGATGTGTCATACGTTATCAATAAGAGAGATCGTATTGCGCTGGTCGGGAAGAATGGGGCCGGTAAGTCTACTATGCTTAAGATATTGGCAGGAATACAGGCGCCTACTTCAGGTAGTGTTTCTGTTCCGCGTGATGTGACGATAGGCTATCTGCCTCAAGTCATGATTCTGAGTGATAAACATACTGTGATGGAAGAGGCGGAGATGGCTTTTGAACATATCTTTGACTTGCAGGCTAGTATTGAGAGAATGAATCAGGAGTTGGCGGATAGAACAGATTATGATTCAGAAAACTATCATAAACTGATTGAGAAATTCACCCATGACAATGAACGCTTTTTGATGATGGGAGGTACCAATTATACAGCTGAGATAGAACGTACATTGATGGGGTTGGGATTTAGCCGGGAGGATTTTAACCGTCCTACATCTGAGTTCAGTGGTGGATGGCGTATGCGTATAGAGTTGGCCAAGTTGCTGTTGCGACGGCCCGATGTGTTGCTGTTGGACGAGCCTACCAATCATCTGGATATAGAAAGCATTCAATGGTTGGAAAACTTTTGAAGACAAGTGCGGGAGCCGTTGTATTGGTGAGCCACGACCGTGCATTTATTAATAATGTGACCAATCGTACGATTGAAATATCTTGCGGGCATATCTATGATTATAAAGTGGCTTACGATGAGTTTGTGGTATTGCGCAAGAACGTCGTGAGCAGCAATTGCGTGCATACGAGAACCAGCAGAAGCAAATTCAGGATACGGAAGATTTCATAGAGCGTTTCCGTTATAAGGCTACCAAGGCTGTACAGGTGCAGAGCCGCATCAAGCAATTGGAAAAAATAGTTCCTATTGAAATTGATGATGAAGATAATTCAGCCTTGCGGTTGAAGTTTCCGCCTGCCATGCGTTCCGGCAATTATCCGGTCATTTGTGACGGGGTGAAGAAAGCATATGGCAGTCATATCGTTTTTCACGATGTGACTTTGACTATTAATCGAGGTGAGAAGGTGGCTTTTGTCGGAAAGAATGGGGAAGGTAAGTCCACTTTGGTGAAATGTATAATGGACGAAATCCCATACGAAGGTAAACTGACCATCGGGCACAACGTACAGATTGGTTATTTTGCTCAGAATCAGGCTCAGATGTTGGATGAAAATCTGAGTGTCTTTGATACGATTGATTATGTGGCAAAAGGGGATATTCGTTTGAAGATTCGTGATATTCTGGGAGCATTCATGTTTGGAGGTGAGGCTTCTGATAAAAAGTAAAGGTACTGTCGGGTGGGGAGCGGAGTCGTCTTGCCATGATAAAACTTTTGTTAGAACCGGTGAATTTCCTTATTTTGGACGAACCTACCAACCATCTGGATATGCGCTCAAAGGATGTATTGAAAGAAGCTATCAAGGAATTTGATGGAACGGTGATTGTTGTTTCTCATGACCGTGAGTTCTTGGATGGACTGGTGACCAAAGTTTATGAATTCGGAGGTGGAGTAGTAAAAGAACACATTGGCGGCATTTATGATTTTTTTACAGAAAAAGAAAATAGAGAGTCTGAATGAGTTGCAGCTTTCGGCTTCTCCTACTGTGTCTGCCACTAAAAAGGAAGAACCCGAAACGGTTAGTGAGAACAAATTATCTTATGAGGCGCAAAAGGAATTGAATAAGAAAATTCGCAAATTGGAGAAACGAATTGCGGATTGTGAACAGAAAATAGAAAAGCTGGAAACTGAGATTGGCGAGGTGGAAGCTGATATGGCTACTCCCGAAGGTGCATCGGATATGGCTTTGTATGAAAAGCATCAGAAACTGAAAAAGGACTTGGATCAGACGGTAGAAGAATGGGAGACCGTTTCTATGGAATTAGAAGAGATGCAGGGAAGTTAAGTATGTATCATATATATAGAATAAATGAAAGCAAAACATTATTTACCAATGGCTGTATTGGCTCTGGCAGTAGCTGCCGGATGCGACAGTAAAAAGGAAGCGTCATGACTTCGGGTATAGACTTGACAAATTTGGACACTACGGCTGTTCAAGGAGCTGATTTTTATCAGTATGCTTGTGGCGGATGGATGAAGAAA